>Ga0214919_10005569_pt1 | contig 17765 bp, 16 predicted proteins | sample LL1503_MetaG_FD_177994 | JGI IMG/M metagenome (GOLD analysis project Ga0214919, IMG submission 177994) | Freshwater microbial communities from Lake Lanier, Atlanta, Georgia, United States - LL-1503 | ecosystem: Environmental > Aquatic > Freshwater > Lake | place: USA: Georgia | collected...
CCTGTCACGGCGGAGGTCGCGGGTTCAAGTCCCGTCCGGGTCGCAAAGGTTTTGGTGTCGTACTTATTTTAAGGCCGGCGTTAGGGCCTTGTTTGGCTTGGTAGCTCAGTTGGTACGAGCGAACGACTGAAAATCGTTAGGTCGCCGGTTCGATCCCGGCCCAAGCCACGTAGTTTTCTAGATTGTTCCCGACGCAAAATCTCTTTGTTCCTTTCCTAGAATAAAAAAAGTGAATAAACAAAGGAATTACTCAATTAATTTAATAACGTGATTCTGAAATATTGGGCAAGGGCTATTTGTCCCTCTCTTTTGGCTAGTATTAGAGGCAATTCAGCCGAACAATTCATTTGAGAGGTGGGGACACACATGCCTGATGACATAGCCCAATCCCACCCATTTATTAAAGGTCGGGGGAGTGATTTTTGCCGGGGATGTAATGGGACGGGACTATTTTCGGCATTAGACCTCGGTGTCTTACCAATTGCTAATGAGCTGCTAGTTTCCCAAGCCAGTGAAATTGAAAAATTCCCGCTGCATTTACGTGTTTGCCCAGAATGTGGATTAGGGCAGGTCGCCGACGTTGTTACTCCCGAAAGAATTTTTAGAGATTACCGATATTTATCTTCTATCAGCACTACTTTCTTGCAACATGCCTCAACCTATGTTGATCAAAGAGTTCTAGAAGGATTGTTTGCACCCGGGGAGTGGGTACTTGAAATTGCAAGTAATGACGGTTATTTGTTAAAGAATTTTCTTCAGCATAATGTAAAGGTTTTAGGAGTGGAGCCGGCGGAAAACGTAGCTGAGATGTCTAGAAAACTCGGAATCCATACAATTTCTGAATTCTTTTCAAGTCAACTAGCCGCCGAAATATTGCAAAGGCATGGCTATCCGAAACTAATCATTGCCAATAACGTCATGGCCCATGTCCCTGATTTAACAGATTTTATTAAGGGCTTGTCTGTGCTGTGTGGACCGGAAACAAAGATCAGCATTGAAAACCCTTCTCTCGCCAACATTTTGTTAGGAATGCAATTCGATACTATCTACCACGAGCATTACTCATATTTATCAGCTTTTGCTGTAGCAAAATTAGGCAAGTTGCACAATTTACAACTCCTTACAGTGGAAGAGTTAACGATTCACGGCGGTTCCAATCGTTATTGGTTATCAAAATTTGGGAGCGGTAACGTTACAGATGAACGAGTAGAAAAAATTATTGAAGGTGAGATTTCGAATGGGCTGTTCAATCCTGAAGACTGGGCGGCTTACTCTGAGAAAGTTACAAAAATCTTAAGCGATTTTCTTCAGTGGTTACGCAATACGAAAGTGGCTAATGGGAGAATTTATGGGTATGGAGCCGCTGCAAAGGCAAGCACAATTCTAAATTCAATCAATGTTTCTATAGGTTTGATTTCGGCGATTGCCGATGCCAGCCTAGAGAAACAGAGTCGTTTCATGCCACCCGATGGAATCGAAATAATTTCACCCCAAGAATTATTTTCGAGAGAACCTACAGATGTAGTCATTTTCCCTTGGAATATAAAAAATGAAATTGCTGAATTTTTGAGAGAGAATTTAAATAGTCAGACTCGCTTTTGGTGTGCAATTCCCCACATGCATGAAGTAGGTGTCAGGTGATAACTATTCCAGTTGCCGAGATTGAGGGCGTAAGAGTGACTGAATCTAAGTCCGCTTCAGACTCTCGCGGAACTTTCATAAAAATCCAACCAGGTCTTGAGTTCCAAGATGGGTTGGATTCGGTTGCCGCTTCTATAAATCCAATGGCTGGCACAATTCGAGGCTTACACTTTCAAATAGCACCGTATGCGGAAGAAAAAATCGTGACCTGTCTTCAAGGTTCCATTTTTGACGTGATAGTCGATATTCGTCCAGGGTCAAAAACTTTTGGAAAATGTGCGACATTCGAATTAAATGCTAAAAATGGAATTCAAGTTTATCTACCGCCGGGTATTGCCCACGGATTTCAAACACTTCACCCCGATACAATTATTCAGTACTGCTTGAGTGCAACTTATTCGCCGGAGTGCGCATACTCTATCGACCCATTTGGCGAATTGGGCATCAACTGGCCTTTGAAAAAATTCTCAATCTCAGAAAAAGATACGAGTGGCCTCTCATTTTCAGCTGCTGCCACTAAGTATTCTCAATCTCTCGGGAGTTAATTTACTATGAAGATTCTCGTCATTGGGAATGGATTCCTAGCAACGCCTCTGATCCAAAAGCTTGAATCTGAAGGACACGAACTTCTTATCTACTCGAGAACTTTGAATGAGAGCATCAAAAGCCAACAAGTTTTAGGTGACATTTTTCTTTTTGAAGATTTTGTGAAAACGCTTCTTTGGAAACCTCAAATCGTTATCCATACTGCGTGGATAACCACTTATGGTCACTATAGGAATGATCCATCCAATCATAGATATGCACAATTCACGTCTGATTTAGCAAAATACATTGTTCACACTGACATTGAGCACTTAATTATTCTCGGTACTTGTGCTGAATATGGACACCAAACTAAAGCAAGCACAGCAGGGGTAACGAAACTATCGCCAGATAATCTGTACGCGCAGCAAAAGGTATTGGCTTTCAATTCTGTTAAGCGACATTTAGGCGAATCAAAGATTAGATTGACCTGGGCACGGATATTCCAGCCATACGGTCTTAAACAAGATAGAGACCGCTTAATTCCATACCTCATTCATTCCCTAAAGACTATGGCTCGCATTCGATTAAGTGATACCTCATCGATTCACGATTGGATTACAACCAGAGATATTGCCTCTGCGATAACGTGGGTAATCAATCATGAAGTACCGACAGAGGTCGATATTGGAACAACTTTTGGATTCACCAACGTAGAGATTTTGAGACACTTAGAGGAATTGTTAGGAAATGCCACTCAATGGGTGCAACTTCCCACACAAACACCTGGCGTCAATAAGGTATCTATCGTTGGGAAGGATTCACCACTATTTAAATCAGGATGGGTCCCAACTGATAGCTTGGACACTGGGTTGGAATGGGTCTTGAATTCATGAAACCTCTCAAAATCGGGTACTGGCCATTGTCTCCGACCTTGACTTCGGCTGGTGATCGACGTCGACTACTTTTTTGGGCCAAAAATAGAGGCCATGACGTGATTACTGATCTAACTCAAAAAGTAGATGTAATTGTTGCTAGTGAAAATTCAGATTTTGAGTCACATCTTTTTGCTCAAAAGGGGGTTCCTGTTGTATTTGACTTAGTTGATGCTTACCTTTCCCCACTCAATCCTTTCGACGATTTTGCACGGGGATTAGCAAAAAAAATCTCAGGTCAGATTAGTGGCAGTGTCAAACCATTTAGCCATCATGTCAGGAATTTTTGTATGAACTCTAACGCTGTAATTTGTTCGTCTATCGAACAAGAGGCCGTAATAAAACCCTACAACCCTATTACTCATGTGATTTTGGATTCACATGACGAACTCCCATTTATTGACCCAAAACTTGCCAGAAGCACATCATCAAACGAAAGTCACATTCTCTGGGAAGGCCAGCCAGCAACCATCCGCGGAGTGCAACAAATTTCCTCAATTCTACTCCAATTGTCAAAGGAGAATAAGCTGCATTTTGATTTTGTCACTGATCAAAAATACTTTCAATTCTTAGGCAAGTATCTCGAAATGAATACTTTACGTTTGTTGAAAAGAGATCTCAGCCCAATAATTGATCGAGTGAAAATCATCCCTTGGACGCCAGATAATTTAGTAGTTTCTGCCAAAAAGAGTGCAATTGCAATGATCCCTATAGATTTGACGGTACCTATGCAGACGTTGAAACCAGAAAATAGACTTCTGATTATGTGGCGGTTAGGCCTTCCCTGTCTGACCTCTCCGAGCCTTGCCTACACCCGTGTTGCAAGTCAAGCAGGCGTGAATGCTATTTGTGATAGCCCCGAAGTTTGGCTAGAAAATTTCGGTAACTTGCTAAGTGACCCTAGTTTTGCGTTAGAGGAAATTCTTCGTGGTCAAAATTACTTATCTGAGATGCATAACAGCAATGCTCTATTGGCTAAATGGGATCGAGCAATGGAGTCTGTGGTGGGATAATGAAAGGATATTTTCAACTCCGTCAGCCCTAGAATGTAATAAATTCTTAATACGTGTGGAGAATAACAGAAGACTCATTTGTCAACTTTTTTGTCTAAATCGTACTATTCTTAAGAAATGATTTTCAGGAGAGTTCAAAGCTCATTAGTCGGTGCTGAGAGAATTAGAAGTATAGGAAAATTTTTAATCTCTCCCTCATTGTATATATTTCCCAGATACATAATCTCGCGTGCCGATCCCGAAAGAAGCATTGTTGACAAATTCATTCAAGGCATTAGAGTCGCACGTCCAGGAGATTTACTTTTGGATGCTGGGGCAGGAAATTTTAGATTTAGAGATATACTAAGAAAAAAAGACTATATTTACGAATCACAAGATTTTGATCAAGTATTTGATCAAGATTCTCGCGGAAAACACACTTATGTATGCGATATAAATAGAATTCCTGTTGAACCCAACAGGTTTGATATCGTAGTCTGCACACAAGTGCTTGAGCATTTACCCGATCCTTTAGGAGCAATCCAAGAACTTTCACGCACATTAAAATCGGGCGGAGAATTATTCTTAACTACTAATTTTCTATTCCCCATACATGGAGCACCATATGATTTTTTTAGATTCACCAATTTTGGACTAGAGTATTTATGTAAGGAGTCTGGTTTTTCAAAAATTGAAATAGTAGCTCGGGGTGGTTTCTTCTCTCTTTGCGCAAAAGTGATTTTTGACCTACCCGCAATTGCTACTTTTTGGCTACTCTATGGCGGAGCAAATCCACACGGCCATCGAGATTTGAAATTAAAAAGTTTGCCCCTTGTGGCTTTCCTTACACCGGCTATTTTTCTTTTGGATATCTTTTCAACCCTTTTAGCTTTTTTAGTTGTTCAATTAGATGGGATTGATAGAAAAAGACGATTCACATTGGGGTACCAACTTCATGCCACACGTATTTGAATTATTGATTAAAGTTCTCGTTTAGAGCTCTTGATATAGTTTAATAAGGCTTTCTATTCCTTTGTCCAAGTTAAATTCTTCCAAAGCCAATTTTCTGCATCTTTTTGGAGTTGTCTCATCTTTAACTAGTTCCAAAATTTTCCGAACATACCTTTCGATTTTATCTTCGCTTTCTGAAGAAGTTACTATGCCGGCATTATTTTCTCTTATTAATGTTCCGAAGTCACCCTGAAGGGAATTAATAATTACAGGTCTTCCGCACGCTAAAAACTCTGCTGTTTTAGTTGATGCCACTGAAGTTAAACAGATTCCTAAATCATTTTTCCAAATACTAAAGCCTAAATCATGTTCTTGAATGAGTGTGGGCATTTCATTGTGGGGCACAGAGACTACATCGTCGTAATCAACCTGCTTCCAATGTTCTGTTGACCCATGAGATGTTGCAATCGTGACTGTAACGGGACTATATTCTTTCAACTTGCTAATAATCTTGTTTGTAAGCTGCACATCATAGGCAGGGCTAAATGTTCCGGCAAAGAGAATTCTTATTCCTTTTGCTTTACTAAATGGTTTTTCTTGAAACTTTGCTACATCCACACAGGTAGGTATCACATTGATTTTGTTTTGTGGCAGATTATACCTTGAAATAAATACAGGTACTACTGCTTTTGTGATAACTATAATGGAACTGGATTTTTTCGCTAAAATATATTCAATGACTCTCATTACTAAGAAACTTAAATTCCACTTTCGTCGTCCAGAAAGTGCTTTTCTTTGATCTGCCTGTAATGATCGACAGTCCCAGACCCATGAAGTTGGAAATTTAAGAAGCGCAGCTAAAGCTGGAAGCGTACTTCTGGCGTGAACAATTTTCGAGCGATCTATCCTGACCCACAATCTGATAACTCGGCCTATTCCTCCAATAATTCCAAAACTTCCAAATGGTAAAGGCCTCCAGTTGAGACCACCCTTTTCTACTGCAAATATTTCAGATTCACTAGGCATTTCCTTTTCGAAACTTAATATGGTCACCTCGGTGACAAGTTGGACCTTTCGCATATATGCCAAAACTTGACTCGCGCCTACGCCTTCTTTAAGGGAGTCAAACGATAGGTAGAGGACTTCTCGCATGCATGTAGAGTACTCATAGTTAACTTTGTTTTTGGGGGTAATTGTGAAGATTTTGGTTACTGGTGCCGCAGGATTTATTGGTTCACACTTAACTGAGGCATTATTAATTGAAGGATATGACGTGCTAGCCGTCGACGCGTTATTACCAAATTTGTATCCAGTAGCGCGCAAGAAGAGTAACTGGGATCTACTTGGTTGCCTGGAGAATGCACCGGAGCGAATACAACTTGATCTCCGAGAACCATTCAATGCGAGCATAATTGAAAATTGTGATTACATTTTCCACTTGGCGGCGATGCCTGGCCTAAGTCTGAGTTGGGAGCAAACACAGCTATATATTGATTGTAATCTTCTTGCTACTGCAAATTTGCTGAAAGCTTGTGATTTAAAAAACCTTAAAAAGTTTTTTTACATCAGCACTTCGTCAGTTTATGGAAGAAGTATTAATGGAGACGAAACAAGCAATGTTTCCCCTATAAGTCCATATGGGGTCACAAAACTAGCTGCCGAGGCCATGGTTGCGGCTTATTCAGATGCGACCGGTATGCCATTTTCAATTTTTAGGCCCTTCTCCGTCTATGGTCCAAGGCAACGAGGGGATATGGCTTTCAATATCTTTATAGAAAAACTCATGCGCAATCAGGAAATATATATATTCGGGGATGGTTCTCAATCTCGGACAAATACATACGTTTCTGATTTGGTTAAGGGATTAATCTCAGGTATTGAAAATGCTACTAGCGGAGAAATATATAACTTATCTGGTACTGAACATTATTCTGTTTTAGAAGTGATAGATTGCCTTGGCCAGATTCTTGACAAAACCCCCCGGCTGTTCTTCCAAGGTGAACGTTTAGGAGATCAGCAGGAAACTAAAACTATTTTAACAAAAGTGGAAAATGAATTGGGTTACTTCCCGAGTACAACACTTAAGGAAGGCCTGGCCAGGCAAATTCAGTGGCAAATTGCTAACCCTTAATTTATCAATTAAATACTGATATAGGTTATAGGTCAATCCATGCGCCCTTAATAAAGAAGGCCATCTCCTGCTCCATCTATCTCGTCCGAAAGTTCAAGAAACTCCCTGATCTCTTTGGCCTGCTGACGAAACGGAATTACCCAAAAGGCAATTACTCACCAGAGTGAGGAAACCTCATCAAAGGCAATTTTCAATCAAAGACCCCGCACGTTAAGTGAATTATCAGTATCTTCCAGAAGAAATACCTGTCCGGCACGATCTCTGATGCAGCCATTAAAGGTGCTAGAACCAAATTGATTATCGGCTAAGCCGGCGGAAGGGGTCCTAACTCTGATCTCGTAGTTCGAGCACTATCAATAGCTACTTCCCGAAATACAACCACCTGCACCATCATCTATTCGGATATGGAACCTGTATAAAAGTCAGAGCATTACCGAAAAATGCTGAAGAAAGCAGAACTTATTCAATCGATGGGCAACGATGGACTTTCAGTCACCATGAGGCGATTGAAAGTTTCTTTGGAAAAATTAAATCGAACTATTTCACACGCGATCATGGAAATCCTACGAAGAGAATTACAAAGAAATCAATCACTTTTTTGAGATTTTCTATAAATCAATCTGACCTCAAATGGTCTTAGGTGGTGAGACTCCAATTGAAGAACTTAATGGCTCAATTACTTGTTTTAATGCCAAAGCAACCATCAACTTTGCCTAACCAAAAGTGTCCAACGTTTTACGCGCAGACCCATGCATACTTTTATCCGAATACATTTTTGATTCAAACCAATTTAATATGAAAAAACCCCCGAAACAATACTCTTACAGCCGACTTAATTTCCCTCCTTTTGATAAATGTCCTTAAAGCGGAGTATTGAAACTTAGTCCAAATCCTTCTCTTCTCAAAAAAACTGATGTCAGAATCATCATTGAACATCTTCACAATTGCTTTTGAATTTCCTAAATACCAATCTGAGGTTGGACGAGTCATTATGCTGTTCTCATGCTTGCGATGTTTGACTAATACATTTGGCAAAAAACCAACCTTAGCCTTTCGACAATAACGCCTGAAAAAATCCCAGTCTTCACCGGCACCAATAAAAGATTCATCAAAAAGTCCAGAATCTCTGAGTCTTGTTACTCTTAAAAGTGCGGTATTGCATCCCAGGGAAATGATGTCTGAAGCTGGATACTGTTTGAAGTATTTATAACAATTTCCAGAAAACTGTGCTCTATTAAGATTTCCTAAAACTCCAGTTGAAAAAAAGTCTCTGCCGCTACAGTAAATTAAATCATAATCACCTCCAAGCATCATCTCCATCTGTAATTTCAATTTTGCAGGTTCCCACATATCGTCGCTGTCCAGAAATGCTATAAATTCACCTTTAGCTTTCATTATTCCAGTGTTGCGTGCCGCCGACGGACCACGATTTTCCGTTGTGATTAGTTCTATTCTATCTTGAAATGAAAGCAGAACTTGGAGGGAGTTATCAGTTGAACCATCATCGACCAAAATTATTTCTATATTTTTGTAGGTCTGAGTAAAAACACTTTCTAGGCACTCAATAAGAAAACGACTATTGTTATAATTTGGTATAACGACACTGATTAATGGAATATTAGGATCGCTCATACTAGTTTTCATAGGCTTTTGCAGATACAGTTAAAAAACTATCTGCGATTTGTTTGTGAACATACTTCTCGTCATGCTCATGATGCAGAGAAAATTGAGCGAATCTGTCAAAAGAAGAATATTTGAAATTAGTAAGGCAAAAATCTAAACTCTCCGAAATCCCATTCTTTGAGTCATTTTTTAAGACAAATACATTTGCGGTCTCTTCTTTCATCAAGTTTATTGATACGCCTGTGGGTGTACAAACAATCGGCAACCCACTCAAAACTGCCTCAATATAGATTTGACCATAACTCTCAGTTGTTGCAAGATGTAAAAGCACATCAACCTTAGCCATTAAGCTTGGAATATTTTCTATATAACCCAGAAAATGAACATTATGCGAAACAAGCAAATGTACGGCAAGACTTTTGAGCCGTTCTTTCATTGGGCCTTCTCCAGCTATCAACAATATTGCTCGAGGTCTGTTTTCAAGAAATGTAGCAAAAGCCCGAAGAGCAGTTTCATAATTTTTCTCCGGAGCAAGTCGACCTACCATTAAAATTTTGGGAGAACCTTCAGGAAGAGTAAAATAAACTTTTTTATCAACTAACTCTCGATGTATCTTATCAAAATTGACTCCAATATTTATGGAAATTACTTTTTTTTGATTAATACGATATTTAACTAAATTATCTTTTACTTCTTGAGATAGAGAATGAATGAGATCTGCTCGATGTAAATAGAATCTATAGAGTAGAGTGTGAATCGTCCCCTTCCATTTTGGCTTCATTAATTCAAAGTAGTGGGGTTGCTGCATATGACTAAATACAAAATTGGTGCTTACAAAACAAGAAGTGATACCCGTAATAACCGCAGCAGGATGCCCCAGTGCAAACACTATATTCGTTGAATTTTTTTTTCTTGATTTAATTACCTCCCTTACGCCTGTAAAAATATTGAGTCTGTATCTCCGCATTTTTTTTACTTGCATATGGGGGAAATTATTCGATAGATATGAACTAATCGCTCCTGGCGGTTCGATAGATACAAGTGTTTGTGAAAACCCCTTCTCATCTAATAGCGAAATCAAATTCTCCAACCATTCGTGTCTATTGTTTGACTCAACAAAGTGAATTATGTGAAGATTTTTCATGTGGGTTCTTTTCTTTCACTTGGCTCTGTCCTGCAGATTAAAAAATATTCTGATCCGAAATTCACTACGGATCTTGCAGCTGATTTATCGAGATTTTTAGAGGCAAAAGGGAGCAATTTTTTTAGGATTGACCTCTCGACAATTGATTTGAAGTTTGGGGTTTGCCAGTTCACCTCTGTGCATTCTATTCTCATATCTGCGTAACCTGCGTCTTTCGATAATTCCTGCAATGATCTTCTATTTGTAAGCGATAAATGATACAGGAGGGAGCTAGACACTCCAATTTTGGCGTACATTACCAATATAATAACCATAAGATGTGTAAGCGTCCATGCCCCTAATAATAGGCCTTAAGCAACTAGAATTTCATTTGTATTCAATTTAGAAAATCGAGTGCGCAATTCAATCATTTGATTAACAAGGTGCTCAATAGCATCTCCTAAAAAGGAACTATACTCTTTCTTATTTGATATTGCTTCACTTTAATCAAATCAATTTGATAAAGATCATAAATGAAAAGTGAGTGCGTTAAAGAATGTTCCAAGAAGACTTGTATGTGAACTCGCGGTGGAAATCATTCTTGGTCTCTGGTCTTGCATAGCGATGAGCGAATTTAGGAACTTCAAGAGGCAATGCTTCGATCAAGGCAGCAAAGGAGCTCTCAATGCAATGAATTTCTATTGCATTCTCAATAACCATCGTATAATCAAAAAAATCAAATTCTTTGAGAGATACATCGGGTTTTATAATCCTAACATCCGAGGGAATCAGATCTCTTCGCACTAGATAATCACGCGATTCGTCTTCATGAAGGAAAATGTAATCAGAATCTTGGCATCTGAAATATTCAAACAGTTGTCTTTCCTTCTCCCTATCCCTTCCGAAGTTAAAATTTGACCATCGAAGGTCTAAATCTAAATTTGCCTGTTTATAAAAATGGGCATCCAAACGTAAAATAGGTCCTGCGGGGAATTCTTTACCACGACGTCCCAGAACAAGAACATCGAAACCTTCAATTTTTTGCATTATTTTTCCGTTAGCGAGCGAGCGTGCAGAAAAGTACTTGTCGGGATATGAAGCAATGCGGATATTGGGCACATCCGCGAGCATTCTTTTGATTGTTTGCTCGTATCTCTCCGTAACTGCAACGATGCACAGAACATATTTCGAGGCATATTCGCGGTAAATTCCATTGCAAAGTAAGTGATCACCCAAGCCTTGGTCGCCAACGATGTAAATCGCCTCACTCATAAGACTCATCGTACTTTATCCTCCGGGTGTTTTTATACTTGTCAGCTTGCCAAACTTTCATGAAGGGGTTCCAATCTAGATATACTGCTTAGATACTAGAAAAATGTTTATGACTTAGAATGCGTTTTTGTTGAATATAATGCGAGTCGCGCCTTGACTTTTTCCAAGAACGCAAATCCTTTTTCTAACATACATGCACGTTGGCGCTTTTTACCCTAACCCAAAGGGTGGGGCAGAGTGTAATCTCTCAACATCCCTTCTTGTGATTGCTTTTATGCAACGACGTTTCATCCTGACCCAATTTCCCATAAAAATCTCACTTCAATTCCGTTTGCCAGCGACTACAGAGAACAAGAGCAAGCGATTAAATAAAGTAGAAATATCCAATCCCAATCAAGATACCAAAAATTGCCAACCATACTAAACAATTTTTCCTACTCACAAAGGTGCTTCTAAAAAAATAGATCACAATAATAACAAAAAATAGAATTCTCTCCCAGGACAAATCCCTAACGATAGTTCCATATATTGATTCAATCAATATTAATGAGAGGCATAGGCACCTCGTGATATGAAAGACGTAATACACTTTTTGTAGCTTAAACTCCATAGGTACCCAGTGAAGCGCGCTCGACTTGCTATTCTCATGGAAGATTTCGAGTAGTTCATCAAATGATCTCATGCCAAATATTAGCAAAAGTAAGTGAATTAGGAGATTTCCTGGAGACAGTAGGCACGTGAATTATTCAGCTTGCTTGACTGCGGTTAGTGCTCTCTCACACTTTTTCGGAATGATTCCTTTAGTATTTGAATACGACGAGACTCACCTAATTTGCTCGTGAAATAGGGTGGGTTCCTCATCTGATAAATGCTCGCCAAAACTTTGGACTCAATCTGAGTTCTGCGTTGTACGTGCTAAAAGGATAACTCATTCCCAACGAGAAAACGTCAAGAGATAACTAAGGGATATGCCCTCGAATGAAAAGGGTGAGTAAGAAGACGAAGGGCGAAATGCTTGATTCGGCGGTGGCAACCATTGGCTCGTCCAGGGTCAACATTCGGCAGGCGCTGGCAAAGCCAGCCCGTAAGGGTCGCGCAGGCAACCAAGAAAGTCATAGGTTGGAGGTCCAACAAGTACGGCTAGAACACACAAGTCTAGTGAAGAACAGAGGACTTTTCTAAAATTCAATTTTCTTTCTAAAATATTCAATGGTCTTCAATAAGCCTTCATTTCTATTCGTTCTTGGATTCCAATCAATTAATTTAAGAGCGCGGGTTACATCCGGTTCTCGTTGCACCGGATCATCCTCTGGCAAATCCTGAAAAATAACTTTACTCTTTGAATTAGTTAAAGTGATAATTTCGTCAGCCAACTCCGCAATTGTTACTGGATCTGGATTTCCAAGATTAACGGGTCCCATGACATTCTCCGTGAAGTAGAGGTCAATAAGCCCTTCAAGTAAATCATCAACATAGCAAAGTGATCTAGTTTGAGAACCATCTCCATAAACAGTTAGATCCTTATTTTGAAGAGCTTGAACAATAAAGTTACTTACTACTCGGCCATCGTCTAATGCCATTCTTGGACCATAAGTATTGAATATTCTTGCAACTCTTATCTCAAGCCCATACTGGCGCTGATAGTCAAAAAAGAGCGTTTCAGCAGCCCTTTTGCCCTCGTCATAGCAAGATCGAATTCCAATTGGGTTAACGTTACCCCAGTATGCCTCTGGTTGAGGAGAGATCGATGGACTGCCATAAACCTCCGAGGTGCTTGCCTGTAAGACCCTGATTCCTAATCGTTTTGCCAACCCTAATATATTGATGGCGCCGTGAACATTTGTCTTAAGTGTTTGAACGGGATTCTTTTGGTATTGGATAGGAGATGCTGGGCAGGCAAGATTGAAGATTCCATCGACTTCTAGAAATAGTGGAAAGGTTATATCATGACGAATCAGTTCAAAATTTCTATCTTCAAGTAAATGCTCGATATTATTTTTTGACCCTGTGAAAAAATTATCGACACAAATAACCTCATGCCCAAGCACTAGTAATTTCTCGGATAAATGGGAACCCAGAAAGCCGGCGCCTCCGGTAACAAGAATTCTCATCACAGCAGAATACCCTATTGTAAGAAAATCTCCGGTAGATATGTACTTGCTACTCTTTTTTCACCGATTGAACCTCAACGTGCCACGCTGCGCAGTTCTTGATCAAGAACAATCTGCCTCACATCACCGCTGATTTCAAAATCATTGAAGCAACCGATGGTTCAGTCATGAATCTGCGAAAGAGCGCCTTCCAGATTTAATAGGTAAGAAATCTCATCCACCTCGTTAGAGATTCTTAGTTCTGATATAATTAATTATGGAAAAATGCCGATTTTGTCGTGGCAATTGCTCTGAGTTTTCTTCAGCCCAAGTTTTATCTCATACAGCTTCTTACCTCAAGTGTGAATCGTGTGGTTCTCTGCAAGTAGCTAACCCATTTTGGTTAGCCAGTGCCCACAAGGATGGCGTGCATGACACTGACGCTGGCCTTGTTCAAAGGTCTTTAACGGTTAATCGTTTGATCGGAACGGTCCTGACTTTAAATGGGAATTCGGGCTCAATCGGAATCGATTGGGGGGGGGGGAACAGGATTACTAACTAGGTTGCTTAGAAATCAAGGTTTTCAATGCTTAAGTTACGATAAGTATGCAGCGCAACAATTAGCTGTAGGTTTCATTGCTAATAATCATCAACTAATTTCTCAAAAAACTTTCGTTACTGCAATAGAATGTGTAGAGCATCTTATAGACCCAATAAATGCCTTGGAGCAAGTAGTCCAGAGTTCGGATATTTTCATTTTTTCAGTTGAGTTACTACCTTTCCCAACACCAAATCCGGCCGACATAAACCCATGGTGGTACTTTGTACCCGAGGCTGGCCAACATATCACTTTCCCTTCCAAGGCTGGGTTAGACTTCTATCGTGAAGAACTAGGATTCAACTTCTACACCCAGATTGGGTTACTTCATATATTTTCGAGGAAAAAAATTCGATTTTGGTTAAGAACGGTAGCGCGCTTTCCCAGAGCGTTAAGTTTACTAACTTTCCTTATACAGAGATATAACAATAAGCATTTCTACCTGGGTACAATAGACACTGAATTTTTAAAATCAAAAGCTGTGAGACCTTGACTATTTTTACTAATCAACTTTTTGTGTTTTCTAAACCACTATCCTTTCCAAATGCTTACGCACTATAAAGGTAAAATCCCCATCCTGTCTTTTTGTTCAGTTTCTCCCCGAAGCTACTTAAGAGCTAAGCCTTTACTAGCTAATGTTGACTGTCCGTCCGTATGCCGAGCGGTTTTGTTATGGCTTAGATAGTTTCCGCTAGTCAGATAAAGGCCTGAATCGAAAGTAGCGCCTAGCAATAGAACCTTACTCCGGCAGAATTAATTAATGAAGCAACACGAAAAGAAAGCGCAGCCATATTTCTAACGGACGGCTATCTCTTAAGCATTACTCCATTCTCGCTATCGAGCTTCAATAAGACCCGAGGAGGTTAGTGGAGTTTTAGAACCCACAATGATGCGCCGCGGATCGTGTATGCAAGCAGGGTCGTTCCAATTCATTTGCTCGGCTGGAAAATATGCGTATCCGAAAGTGTCGCGAACCGCATTCGCCATAGAAGTCATTGTTTGTCGCCCAGATTTGAGACTTACAGACTGCGAAGAATCTGCGGTGAGGAATGTTTTAACATAATCAACACCCGTAAGGCTCTCTTGAAAATCCATAACAATCATCGGGGCTATCAGTGAAAGTTTCTTGAGAATCGGAAACTCTGGCATTGGGTCGTAAATGTGGTAATAAACACCCCAACAATAGATCAAATCAGCTTTAACTGAAAATTGTGGCAAATCAAGACAATTCTCCAGGTCTCCCTCTAATACTGTAACTTTAGGGTTGGAAAGGAATCGCTTCTTTATGACTCCAACATTATCGACACGACCATCGCTAGTTATTAACTTTGCTGCCCCTTGTTGCAAAAGCCAAGCACTTTGGTCACCAATTCCGGCCCCTGGTTCAAATATGGTCATATCCTTAAATGGGATTCCAGTTTGCAGAAGTAGCCGCCATCTGTATTCATTTAACCAGAAATATCTATCAGTGCGAAAATTATTCAGGGCATCCAACTCATTGTTAGAAAAGTCCAAATCTGAAATTGATTAGTAATTAGTTTTCTTAGGCGTGCCTATGTGAGTGTGCGAATTGTAATCAGGCCATCGCAAAACGTCGAAACCAAAAAATCTGAATAAGTTGTGTAACATTTGCTTTAGCAATTTTTCTCCAATTCGACGAATCACTGTATTACAAACCGAGACCAGTTATTGGACTCAAATCTACTGCAGTTTAAGCTTCAGTGGCTCCATTAATACGCACTGGTTATCTGGCTTAGGTTCAGACGCTCTTCTATAAGAACTCATCGAGCGGACACCCACCTTGTCTTTACGGTCTGTTTTTCCCAGACATGATCCTGAAAGCGTAGGGATTGCATATTAGACATTTATCCTCTTAGACGTCCGGTATATCCTTATTGGAGAGTGGGGTGCACTAAGGATTGAACTGAACCCCAGAAGCTGGACTCGTAATAGAGAGTCCAAACAGGAGGGTTCAGTTCACACTAAGATTTTTTCAATTCTACGAAATCATCCGGTAAGTAATGGTGAAAACTCACCGAATTATAAGTTGGAAAGTAATTTTCAATAAAATCGTAGAGTTGGATTGGTTTCTCAGCGTACAAATTGGTTTCCATAATTGACCGGGAAGCTCGCACATTTCCCCACCGTGCAAGTTCGACTTGATCTGGATATCGATTCAAGATCCAAGTAGCGTATGAATGGAATTCAGAAAATGGCAACCATTCAGCGTTTAAAGTAGAAGATAGCCAGTCCAAACTTCCTCGCTCGAACCCTCCTAAACTATCAAACATCTCTCTAACTACTTTCGGCTTCATTAACATGTGGTGAGCTTTGAATGAAATACCGAGAGAGATTCCAGAAGTTTTCCAAGTTTTATGAGACGTGATTGCGTCGTGATATGCATATTCAACAACAGGAATGATGACTTGCTTCTCACCATTCAGGAATTTTCTTGGACTTAACAAAATAGTATCTGCATCAATCGTGAGCACGCCGTCTAAAACTGATTCATATGCAAAATACATTACGATGATTTGTTTAGTTACCCAGCCTTGAATTGATTTTGGAATATTATCGCTGATGAAAGTTCGGATAGATTTGGGTAGAAAGTCAACTTCAGTAATAATTTCAATTTTTGGTCCCACTACGGATCGAACTAACTCGGGGCAATTGGTGATTACTGATATTTTATCAATAGAGTTTTGTACATTCCGGTTAACTCCCTCTATGCATGTCGGGAGAAATGGAAGATCCTTTTCAACACATGGAATCATGATGCTTATCAAATCAGATTGAATTAACTCATCGGAAACGAAGGGGACTTGCGGAACAGACTCGGCCAAAATTACGCGGACTCGGTAAGGATAGTGAGATTTTTCACCCAACCGACCAATTTTCAGCCGCACTAAAATTATTTTGACTGCAGTCCCAAGGAACTTAGAGTTTGAGCCCACAATCAACTTTCGTAACATTCTCACCCACGTTATTATATCCTTAATTCAAAACCTTTTGAGTATATCGTTGTTACATTTTCTAGATTCATAGGAACGTTCATACTAGAATTTACTTCAGGGAGGCGATGAAAAGTTCTATTCCAATAAGTTTGCTTAATTTCTTTGCACCATTCTCATTTAGGTGCACGCCGTCACTAAAATCCGAAAAATCAGTGGTCGCATCGTTGCCTTGTATGAACTGTATATCAAGTTGTTTCGCAATCGCACCTACCTGCGCTCTGTAATTTGGATTGTAACTATTCGTTGGAACCGTGGCCAAAACGAGTTTGGCACCAATTTTTACGCATTCTGCTTGCAGAATGCGTAAATGCCTCATCGTGGCAGCCGGAAAATGGGTAATTGTGAGTGCAGATTCACTTGTCGGTAACTGCCATCTCCCGGTGGAATAAGAATTGAGAGTACGCGCAAAACTCGAGTCTCCATTAAATTTCATGGTATCAACATTTCGATAGATGACACCCTCCCTGAGGCTTTGATATCGAATGGACCTGTAAAGCGTATTCAAAATGAATGGATCTCGAATATTATTGCGGTACCGATAGAGATAAAAATTGCTATTGAGAAAGCTCTTAATCTCGGAAACCTGCTCTGCGCTTGCCGCTTTGTCGTAAGTCTTCGCCGATTCATCCACATCGGAGTCTCGAGAAGTTCCTGGACCTAGCATGATTAATAAGTATTTAGGTTTTGAGTATCGCAGAATTTCCTGAAACTGCTTCATGATTGTATATGTCGTTGAGCTATTGAGTGACGCATTAAAGCTATGAAAGCCTTCACCAACTGCAGCGTCCAGAATATCTGGGTCTACGCCCTCTTTTCCTGTTGAATCCCCCATGATTACCAAGTCGATGGGACCAAGTGCGGAAGGCCTTT
>Ga0214919_10005571_pt1 | contig 17762 bp, 12 predicted proteins | sample LL1503_MetaG_FD_177994 | JGI IMG/M metagenome (GOLD analysis project Ga0214919, IMG submission 177994) | Freshwater microbial communities from Lake Lanier, Atlanta, Georgia, United States - LL-1503 | ecosystem: Environmental > Aquatic > Freshwater > Lake | place: USA: Georgia | collected...
ATAATAACACAAGTTATGTTTATGATTTATTTGGAATATGTAATCATAGCGGTGGGTCAATGGGGGGGCATTATACTTCATATGTTAAAAATGCCAATCAAAAATGGTATTGTTTTAATGATAGTAATGTAAGCGAAATTAATGAAACATCATTAATTAGTGCAAAAGCATATTGTTATTGTTATAGAAAAATTATATAATGTTCTTTTTTTTATTATAAAATAATTTATGTCATCAATAATATTATATATTATTTATATATAATATTATGACATTATTTAATAATGTTACCGAAGATTTTTATAATAATTTGAACACTTTAGGCACAAATCCTTTTGTATTGGTAGTATTAATTATTATAATTATTGTATATTATATATTATTTACTTTTTTAGGAAAATCACTTGCCGGCGATGACGACTATGAACCCTCTGGATCATATTTTATATTAGAATCACTATTATGGGGATTGTTCATATTATTAATATTTGTAAATGGATTAGCTTATTTTTTTAATATTGATGTTGTAACAGAACTTAAAAATGTATTTTCATCAGATCCTGAACTAACAGTGAAATCCACTATTAGTGGTCCAGATATATCTCTAAATTTTAGTGAAGTATATCATGTTCCTGGTAATAGATTTACATATCATGATGCCAAAGCAGTTTGCAAAGCATTTGAAGGAGAATTAGCAACATACGAACAACTTAATGAAGCGCAAATGAAAGGAGCAAGTTGGTGTAGTTATGGTTGGACTAAAGATCAGCTTGGATTATATCCAACAAGTCAAAGTGACTGGAGAAACTTACAAGGCAAAGAGGGTCATAAATATGATTGTGGATTACCTGGAATCAATGGAGGTTATGTTCCCAATCCCCATAAACGGTTGGGATCAAATTGTTACGGAGTAAAACCTAAACAAAGTGAGTTAGAAAAACAATATATAGACAAAGATTTATATCCTAAAACAAGTAAAGAATTATTATTTGAACAACGTGTTCAATTTTGGAAAGATAGAATAAGTAATGTTTTAATAAGTCCATTTAATAACAATAATTGGTTTAAAATAGCTTAAACAATTTAAAGTTAAGATTACTTATTTATATATTATGTGTGATTATTTAGTATTAACTAAACCGGCAAAGAGTAATATTGATTGTGATGAAAATAATGAAATATATTGTTTTTCTGGAAATGTATATATTTTACCTAACAATTATCATTATTATTCAAATAATGGTTTGTCTGAAAAATCATTGATTGAAATGGTTAAAGAGTTCTGTTTTCCAGATAAAAATATATTAGATATTGGCGCACATACAGGAACATATTCAATAAGTTTGGCACATTATAGTAAGCATGTATATGCTTTTGAACCACAAAAAATGACATATTATTCTCTCTGCGGGGGTGTTGCGCTAAGTGCTATTAAAAATATTACTTGTATAAATTGCGCACTGGGTTCATTAGAGCAAGAAGGTAAGCAATTATTACATATTAATAGTTTAGATGGTGGCGGGTCTAGTCTTCATTATAATGCACATATTATGGAAGATGAAGAAATTGAAGTACGAACTCTTGACAGTTTTAACATTTCTAATATTAGTTTTATTAAAATAGACGTTGAAGATAATGAACTACAAGTATTAATGAACGGTGTTAATACTCTTAAACTATCAAATTATCCAAAAATATTATTTGAAATGAATACTATAAATAGTGCATTGCTTGATTTTTTAGTAGCTCTTAATTATAGTGTGCAACAAGTTAATGGTTATTCTAATATGTATTTAGCAACATTCATTAGTTGAATTAATATTATTTATAATAGTGTTTTTTTGTTTTCCTTTTTTGATTTTACTTTTTGGTTTTGTTTTCGTGTAAATGTTTTTTCAGATTTTTTTAAGAGTTTATGTTTGGATTTTTGTGTTTGATTATTATTTGTAGCATTAAAAAAACTCAAAAATTGCATAAATAGTTTCTCACCAATTACTGGATTATCTTTTGTTGAAATAGTATTAGCATTTGAAGTATTAGCATTTGAAGTATTAGCATTTGAAGTATTAGCATTTGAACTAGTATTAGTTTCTACAATATTAAAACCGGGTAACATAAAATAATTTTTAAGTACACTATTTTTTTTATCTAAATCACTAATGTCTTTATATAAATCACTTAATGTTTGCATTTATTTAGTATACTTTAATATAATAGATTTATATTAAATTCTCTCAACTATAAACTCGTTTAATAGTTTTATTTAACGTATATGTTCTTTTAGATTTAATTAGTTCCATTATTACCTTAATATTATTGTTTGCACCATTTGCATTAGTTTTAAAATAATCAATTAAACATTGTTCTAAAAATTTGTAACTTAATGCATTTGGTTGTTTAACTTCAACAAAACTTAATTTTCCATCACTAATATTTATAATAGGATATTTTTTGTTAGCATTATCAAAATAATCTATTAAACTATTTGTTAATTCATTTTTCTCATCTTTTAATAGTTGCATTTGATTATATAATTGCTTGACTTGATTATCTAACATAACCCATTTCTTAATTTTATCTTCAATACTCATTAATAAATTAATTGGATTTAATTTATTAAATAGTTTTTCTTAAATAAAAATTGAATTTCTTAGTTAATATTAATAAATAATAACTAATAGTACATGAATTTTAAACACATTGATAACTTTGTTAAAATTGTTAATAGAACAATAGATAATGGTAATATAAATTTATTAGAAAAAGCAATTAAAAAATATCAAAATATAATTCCAAATAAATATATTAAATGTGCCAAAGTTATTTTAGATGAATTATTAGTTGAGAAAATGGAATCTCTAATAGTTCATTCTAATAGTTTAATATTTTGATTTAACTAAATAATTTCTAGAACGAACATGTTTTTTGCTTCTGTTTTTTGCATATATTGTTGAGGCTAATAAAGTACCGGGAACAAGCATTTCTAATACTGATGTTCCACCTTGTCCTGAGCGTCTTGAGCGTCTTGTGCGTCTTGAGCGTCGTGAGCGACTTCTTCGACTTTTCATAATAACTTAGTTATATAAATATATTATATAATAATTTCACAAAATAATTAAATAATAAATAATTAATAATTAATTATATAATTAAATACTTAATAATAAATTATTAAATTTACTAAAAATTATTTTATTAATTTATTATATTGTTAGTTTGCTTATTTAATTTAATATTATAACGAATTAATAATAATAAAACTCCTAAATGTAAAATAAAACTAGTAAATATGAAAAATATAAAAAAATATAAATAAATATTTATTTCTTTCAAAAAATATTCTAAAACTGGACTAAATATTTCTTTTAATTCTTTTTTTGTTTCTTCTGTTTTTAGAAAGTTAATACATTGATTAGCTAACGCACTTTTTAAAGCCATATTACTATTTTAGTATTTAAAATAATAGTATTTAAATATTTAAATAATAATGCGCACAAATTTAATTAGATTTTTATTATCTTAGATTAATTAAATGAATAATAAAATATATGAACTAACAGATGATTTTGATTTTAACTTAGTAAGATTAGAAAACCCATCTCTAATAAGTGGTAATAATTATTATAGTAAAATAAATAATACTATGAAAAATAATCTATATATTCAACTTCCTAAATGTAATACAAAACAAGGCATTGTTAATACTAATAATAAATGTTTTTGTGATTTAGAATTTTTTAGCAATAATAAACAAGTTATAGAATTTTTTGAAAATCTAGAAAATCATTGTATAAAAGAAATTTGCAAAAATAAAGATTTATGGTTTTATGATGCAAGAAACATTTCAGATGATGATATTCAAGAATATGTTGTTCCAATTATGAGATCATATAAATCAGGAAAAAAGTTTTTGATAAAAACATCTATTAAGCAAGATAAAATTATTATATATGATGAAAATGAAAAAAAAGTAATTTTAGAAGAATATGATAATAACAATGAAATTGTTCCACTAATTAATATAAATGGAATCAAGTTTTCAAAATCATCTTTTATAATTGATATAATATTAGTTCAATTTATGGTACTTTATCCCAGTGATAGTTTTGAAAATCAAATTTTAATTAAATTAAGTAAACCACTAAATAAATTAGAAAATAGTAAGACTAGTAATACAAATAATAGTGCAAATAATAGTGCACATAATAGTGCAAATAATAGTGCAAATAATAGTGCAAATAATAGTGCACATAATAGTGCAAATAACAATACAAATAATAGTGCAAATAACAATACAAATAATAGTACAAATAAATATAATTATGATGATACTAGTTCTATAAATGATGATGACACTAACTCTATTGAAGATAGCAATGCAATAAATGATGATGATGTTAACTCTATAAATGATGATGATACTAACTCTATAAATGATGAAGATGTAAACTCTATAATTGATATAGGCACTAATGTAATAATAGATGAAGTTGCCATAAAAGATAGTGACCCCATAAATATTCAAACAAATAATAATAGTAATGAACAATCATTATTTAGCAAAAATAATAATACAAATAATACAAATAATGTAAATAATGCAAATAATACAAATAATGTAAATAATACAAATAATACAAATAATACAAATTATGATAAAAATAGCAATTCAATTATAATCAAATCCGATGCTTTAGAAAATAATCCAGTTATTGAAATATGTGATTTAGATAATATGACTATAGACAGTGAACCAATTGAACTAAAAACACATGATACAATCTATTTAGAAATATATAAGAAAGCAAAACAAAAAGCAAAAGAAATAAGAAAAAATGCTATTCAAGCATTTTTAGAAGCCAAAAATATAAAAGTTAAATATAATTTAAATACACTGGATGATTCATCTAGTGATGAAGAATTTAAATAATATATATTACTTATTTATTACTTCTTTATTATTATAAGTTTTATAATAATGTATATTTAACTAACTTTATTTAACTAACTTTATTTAATATTTAATTAACTTTTAATTAAATATTAATTAAATATTATTGAAAATTTTTTATTGTATATTTTATATAAAATGACAGTGTTAAACAAATTTAAAAAAGGGATTAGTGCCGAACATGTTTTAGGAATTATTGCCTTATTATTTGGTATATTCGCTTTCTACAAATATTCAGAGAATAAAAATTTATTACAGTTACCAATGACACCATTAAATCCAGCATCATATTCAGGAAATAATTCACAAGAAAATGTTTCAGCATTATCTATAACAAACAGCAATACTACATATGCCCCATATAACGGTGATGCAAATTCACAAATAGCCACATCTGCCGATAGTGCAAATGCAATTAATCAATTAGTATCATCAAAGGCTGCGACAAATCCCGCTGATTTATTACCAAATAGTTCAGTAAATGATTGGTCAAATTTAAATCCAGTAAGTAGTTCCGATTTAAGAAATGTTAATTTGTTAAATCCCACACAATTAGTAGGAATTAATACACAAGGTTCAAGTTTAAGAAATTCTAATTTACAAATTAGATCAGAACCCGCAAATCCAAGAACTAATACAAATTGCCCATGGAATATTTCTACAATTGAAACAGATACCTTTAGAAGACCATTAGAAATTGGATGAAATACTTTATAATTAGCAGTTAGTTAGTTTGTTTGCTAGTTATAAAAGATTAATAATTAGACTAAAATTTTATTATAATATTTATTATTATAAAATTTTACAACAATGAATTCAATATTTAGTGAAAATATACTAAATTTTTTGTTACTACTATTTATTATTATTATTGCTATTAAATTATATTTAAATAGCGATAGTTTTAATTTAAGATGTATTATTTCGGATATAAATGGTAATACATATTGTGTTCGTGACCGCAACAAAATCCATTTAGCTGCAAATAAATTAGCTCAAGTAAATATAAATTTAAATAAATTAGTAAATCATTTAGCAAAAAAATACCCAGATAAAAGTAATGTTAAACGTTTAGTAAATGGATATAATCCACAAAAAATATATGAAACACTACCAACAAGTGAATTTACAGCATATAGTGAAAATAAAGGAGAGAAATTGGCCTTTTGTTTAGATACAGAAAAAAATAGTCAAGGTCGTTTGATTGATTTAAATACATTAATGTATGTTGCTTTGCATGAAGTAAGTCATATTGCCACAAAATCTGTTGGGCATCATGATGAATTTTGGCAAAATTTCAAATTTATTATTACTGAAGCAAAAGAAATAAAAATTTATAATCCAATTGATTATAAAAAAAATCCAGCACGCTATTGCGGTATGAATATTAGTGATAATCCATATTATGATATTTAAAAGTTATATATTATACAGTGTTATATATTATACAGTGTTATATATTATACAAAAATATATTCAATATCATATATATTTAAAGTTAAACTAGATTCGTCACGTACACTATCATTATCTGTGTTATTAATAGTACTATGTACTTTTTTATTATAAAAAAGTAAGTTATGTTTATTAGTATATTGTGTTAAGTCTGGGAAAAATGAGCTACATTCATAATCTTTATTTATATATGTTATATATATTTTTGAAATATTATATATACTAGTGTGATCTTTTATATAATTATCTAAAAACAATCTATAAATTTGTTCACCTCCAATTACCCAAACTTTATCATAATTTTGCAATTTTACAAAATCTTCGAGAGATTGTGTAGTTTCAAAACTTTTTACATGAGATTTACCATTATATTTATCAATAGACAAAGATTTAGATAATATTAGATTATCTCTATTTGCTAATCCCAATTCATTGTTTAAACTCAAAAATGTGTTTTTTCCCATAATAATAGCATTATTACCATTACCAATAGTTAATTTTTTGAATTTAAGCATATCACTTTTAATATTCCAAACAAGACTATTGTCTTTACCTATTCCATAATTATTGCAATAAGCAACAATAATATTTACAATCATATATATATAAAATTATAGTCTACTATTTATATAAATGTCAAATATATTTAAAATTTATATAAATAATAATAATGAATATAGTAAATTATATTTATTTATTAAAAATAAATATGTGGTTACTAATCCATCATCAAAAGTAGTGCTACCAAGCATTGAAGAACTCAATAGTGGTTTTGCTAACTATAGCGCATTTAGTAAAAGTAGTGTGTTTACACAACATTTTAAAGAAGATTTTAATGATGACGATGTAAATATAATGCAAACAACAAATGGAGTAATTATTTTTGTAGATGATGTTATAAACTATGATGATACTATTGAAACAATCAAATTAAAATTTTTAACTTATTATAATAATAGAGTAAATGAAGATGAAAAGATCTGTTTTGAAGAACTATATTTATATGGTTTAAAAGAACGCAAATTTGATATTCAAGACTTATTTAATACATTAACCAATAATAATAAAATTGAGCTAACATATTCAAATATTATTAAATATGTAGCAAATATTTATGAAAAAGAAACAATATTAAGTAGTTTAAAAGAAGAAAAAGAAGGAAAAGAAGAAACAGAAGAAAAAGAAGAAACAGAAGAAAAAGAATTATATAATTATGATGATTTAACTAAAATTAAATTAACAACTATTAAAGAATATATACAAATTGGACAAACCATATTAAATAATAAAATTAATTATATTGTAAATCCTTATTATTATATTAATAATAGTGGTGCACAATTAAGTGAAAATATATCAACAAATAATTCAACTTTATTATTTGAATATGCTATATATAATGATGCACTTTATGTATGTTTAGCAAGTGATTTTTTTAAACAAAAAAAATCTATTATTGATGAAGAAACAATAATAAAGTTGTATTATTGTTTTTTATATAAAAATAACATACTAAATAATGTGATTTATTATTCTGAGAAAATAAACTTAATAAAAGAAACAAATGCTATGTTAAGTAATATTAATTTTATTAATAAAAATAAATTAGTATATACATTAAATACAATTAATAAAGTAAGTGATGCATTAAAATATGATGCTTCAGGTGTAAATGCTATTAATTTTAATATAAACAATAATATTGATTCAAATATATCTTTGGAAACCATTTTTAAACTGTTTCATAGTTCAGAATTGTATCCATTAATTAAATATAATCCTGGAAAAAAATTAGAAAATATATACAGAATATATTGTTCCAATGTAACAAAAACCAATAAATATCCTTTATTAAATAAAGCATTACTATTAAAGTATGCGAAGTTTTTGGGAAAAACTAATACTATTAGTTTTTACGCTACTTTAAAAAATGTAAATGAAGAATTTACAAAAAATGTAGATGAGTTTTTAATAATATTATATGAAACTGGATTAATAAATATTAATATAGGATTAAAACAAATAATTGGTCTTGAACTATTAAATAGTTTAATAGTTAGTTGTGTAAATCCCCTTATCAAATTTATTAAAAAATTAGTCCTTACAAATACTATTTCTTTATTTACTGATTTAACAAATGAAAATATACAAATCAACTCACTTAATTATACTTGTAATATAAACATAAAGGGTGATTTAAATCTTAATCCTATTGGAAATGCTATTTATTTATTATTTAATATTATAAAAACCAAGAAAAATGATATAGAAATGCGTTATAAACATGTATCCAATTTTAATACTATGAGTTCAGAAGAAGCATTTATATTAGAATTAATTAAACAAGAATATAGTGATGTTGTAATTTTGACCAAATTACAAGAGAATTTTAAACTGACAGATGAAATTGCCAAGTTAAAACTAGTAAGCGTGTATAATTCATTACAATTATTAACTTCTACATTTAATTCTAAAAAACTGCAAATTAAGAATAATCCCGGTTTTAAAACATTATTTCAAAAAACAAGTTCAACCAATCTCTCTATTAGTGTAGAAAATATAGATAATATTTATTATTTAGATTATATACCTTTATATTTAGACTCTATTGTTAAAATATTATATAATTTGATAAATGAAGAACAAGAAAACAATGTAAAAGAATTATGCTCTACTATAAATCTAACAAATAGTTTAACTGAAACTAAATTTCAGGAAGTTGAAACTATAGAAATGATAAATAAAAAAATGAATGCATTATTAGAAAATGATGAAGAGAGTGAATTAGATGATGATAATAATATATTTGGAATGCTGACTTATGATGATGATGAAGATGAAGAGGCCAATGAAGATACCAATGAAGATGAAGACAAAGATAAAGATGAAGATCAAGACAAAGATGAAGATGAAGATGAAGAATATGCCGATGAAGATGAAAATTATTTAAGCAAAAAACAAACACCAACTTTAAGTAAAATTAAACTTGCACAAAAAACACCAAAAAAACAAGGGAAAACTATTATTGTAAAAAAAGAATTTGCACTTGAAGATGAAGACGCAAATGAAGAAGATATAGACATTGAAGATAATGATGATGACGACGATGATGACGACGATGATGACGACGATGATGACGACGACGATGACGACGATGATGACGAAGATGATGATGAAGATAATGATGATGATGATGATAATGATGATGAAGACCTAAAAAAAGATAGTATTGAGACTGCAAAAATTACTAAAAAAGTGACTACTAAAAAACCTAATGGTGAAGATGCAGAAACTATAGAAATAAAAGGTGCTATTAAAGAAAAATCAGAAAAAAGCAATCCCATATTAAAAAGATTAATTAATAGAGAACCAAAATTATTTGCTACTGAAAAAAATTCTTTATTTGAAGAATATTCTAGATTATGCAACTGGAATTTAAAGAGACAACCTGTTATATTAACAAAAGAGGAATTGAAATATATAGATGACAATCATCCTGGTTCTTATACTGAAAGTTATGAATATGGAACAGATGAAAATAATAAATATCATTATATATGTCCGCGATATTGGAGTATACCAGAAAATACCAGTTTAACACATGAAGAAGTTATTAGTGGAGACTATGGAAAAATTATTTCAAAAAATTCAAAAAAAAATAAAGATGGGACCTATAATGATGAAATATTAGAATTTACAGATGTAAGATATCATATTGATGAAAAAGGAAACTATGTTGATCACAGTCCTGGTTTCTTAAAAGATAAACATAATAGAGATGGTTTTTGCTTACCTTGTTGTTTTAATAATAATATATCAAAAACAAAAGAACAATTAAAACGACGTAATAAATGTATAAATCCAAGTACTACTGAAACTAACACTGGTGATAAGTTACATTTAAATTATATTTTAGGTCCAGATAAATCATTAGAAAAAAATAAACTAGGATTTCTTCCTATAAAAATACAAAAATTTTTACAAATTGATAATGAAAACTGTGTAACAAAAAAAACTCCTAATACATTAAAAAAAAATCATCCTTGTTTTTTACGTTATGGTGTTGAAACTAGTAAAAATCAGTCTTTTATTGCGTGCATTGCTGATCTTTATGAAACATTAGTTAATAATAATAGCGAAACAATTAGCATTGAAGCTATGAAAAAAATAATAATAAAAGCAGTTAGTATTGAAGATTTTATTAAATATAATAATGGAAACTTACCACATATATTTATTTCCAAAGATTTTGATAAAAAAGTAGATTCTATTGACATAGAAAGTTATAATCTTGAACCTAATTTTTATAAACAATTTTCAAGCAATCCATCACAACTAATTGTTCTAAAAAAAATTATAAATAGTTATAATAATTTTAAAGACTATTTAAATAGCACCAGTTTAATAAATTATACATATTTATGGGACATACTATGTAAAAGTAATCCTTTACTTTTTCCAAAAGGACTAAACCTAATCATATTAGATATAACAAGTGAAGATATTACTGATAATATTAAAGTATTGTGTCCAAAACATTTTTATAGCAGTGAATTTTTAGATATTAATAAAGAAATATTGCTGTTAATTAAAAATGATGAAAATTATGAACCTATTTATTTGATTAATGATAATGTTAGTTATTCTATTACAAAATTCTTTAGTTTTAAAAATAAAGAACCTTTTTTAAAAAATTTCAGAATTATTTTAACTAATATAGCAGAAGCAATCAAAAAATGTGCTAGTTCATTAGATAAAAATACTAATACTCATTATAATTTTGAACCAAATATTAGTGTGGATAAAGTAATAACTATTATTCTTAGATTAAAATATGAAATAACATATCAGATTATTGATTATGCTAATAAAGTTATTGGAATATTAATAAATAATCCAAGTGAACCAAGCGAACATGGTTTTATTCCTTGTTATCCATCCGCAATTTCAACAGAATATAGTGATATCCCATATAAGTTAATAGATGATATGAATGAAGATGACTATAATGATTATAATAATACTAATAAATTATTAGAAACAATATTTGAAAAGAGCAAAGAAGAAATTAAGTGTAAGCCATTATACAAAATATTAGATAGTGAAGATGAAAACTCTATAATAGGAATATTAACATTAGGTAATCAATTTATAATGCTTTCAAATAAAGAAAATAATAATGACGATGTACATGAGTTAGAATCAATAACTAATAAAGACTATTTATTTGTAAATAAATTGGATAAAAAAATACAAACTTCTAATATACAAGATATTGAACGTATTAATGATGTTAATAATATTAAATTAGAAACACTTTTTTACAATAATTTTAAAAATACATTTAAAAAAATATTACATATGCATAAACATAGTATATACAAAAATGGATTAAAAAAAATAATAAATAATAATTCATTAGTATTTTTGGATAAAATACAACAAGTATATGATCTATTACAAGAAGTTGGTTCAACATATATAAAATTTGCGAATTTTAACTCTACAATAATCAACCTAATTAAAGAACTATCTTTGGTTTTAGATAGTGAAGAGTGCAATACTACTTATTGTATGAAAAGTAATGATATATGTTCATTAATTATACCAATCAAAAATCTAATAAATGGAGAATCTAATAAAATATTATATTATACTCGTTTGGCCGATGAGTTTGTAAGATATAATAAATTTAAAAAATTTATTTTTCAAGACAATCAAACTTTTAGCTATGGTTCCACTGATTATAATATTTTAGATAATGAACTTTTATTATTTCAATCTTCATTAACATTAGAATATTTTAATAAATTTATTAAAAATAGCAATGACACTATTAATGAAACATTTGACACATTAGGTTATTATGATAATAAAAAACTGAATACTCTTAAAAAATTAACAATAGCAGCTATTCCAAAAGGTAATACTATACAAAAAGATGTGACAGATATTTTGCAAACTCATAAAACTAAAATTCAAAATAAAACTAAAGATGAAACTAAAGATGAAACTAAAGATGAAACTAAAGATGAAACAGACACTAAAGATGAAACAGACACTAAAGATGATAATGACACTAAAGATGATAATGAAACTAAAGATGAAGATGATAAAATATTTGTAGACTATGAAGAAGAAGAACATAGCGCTTCCGTTCAAACATTATATAAATATATTGATACTAGTGTAGATTGTGTTTTAAGTAAAAATAAAATAGTAGAAGGCATTCAGAGAAATTTTCAACATACATTATATCAGTTAGCCTTTGATCCAGATAAAAATATATGTTCGTTTCAAATAATTTTATTGTTAATAAAATTTCATACAAAGAATAGTAGTTTATCAATAACCGATTTAAAAAACAAATTAAGACAAATATATAGTAGTCACATAAACAAAGAGAGTTTATATTATATTTTATTAAAAAATAATAAAAAAACTATTATGCAAAAAGTTATAGATAATGTTATAAAAATGGATGATTTAATAGTCAGTGATGAATATTATATTACATCTATTGATATATATTTATTATCCAAAGAATATAACTTACCAATAATATTATTATCCAATACTCCAATTGATATATCTATTACAAATAGCATAGAAGTAAAGTATATTATATGCAATATAAATGAACCAAATGATGATTATTACTTTTTAAAAGTACCGAGCGTATATTCAAGGGAAAAAAAACATAGTTATAAGTTACTCTTTAATAGTGAGTCATTTATTTTCAACATAAAAAATAGTTTACAAGATGATCCAGATGGTTATAAATTATATAGTAATTTGAGAAAAAATTTACATTTTTTCAGTGATGTATTAGAAAATTTTATAGCAAATTATAATATAGCAAAAGCAAAAAATACTTCATATAAAACAAAAAATGTAACGAAAAGTGTTAAAAAAGAAAAAATAAAAAAAAAAGTAAAAAAAAAAGAAAAAGAAACAGAAATAATACCTAAAGCAAAAGAAGAAGAAGTAGAAGTAGTGCAAGAAGTAAATCAAGAAGCAAAAGAAGAAGCAAATCAAGATGAAGTAGCAGATGAAGCAAATCAAGAAGCAAATCAAGAAGTAAATCAAGAAGTAAATCAAGAAGTAAATCAAGAAGTATTACCCCAAATAAATGAACAAGATGAACAAGATGAACAAGTAATACCCCGGATAAATGAAGAAGAAACTGAACAAGTGATACCTAATGTAAATGAAGAAGCTGAACAAGTAATACCTAATGTGAATGAAGAAACTAAACAAGTAAATCCCGGGGCAAATGATGAATCAAAACCTAAACGTTGCCCTAATGGCACTCGTTGGAGTGAAAAAACACAAAAATGTGAAAAATATGAAAAAAAAAGTACTGAAAAAAAAACTAAAAAAGTAAAAAAGTAAAGAATAATAACTTAAAATAAAAATGTTAAATTTTAAATAGTGATTATACTTAGAACATTTATTTATTAAAAATCTAATTCATAGTCTTCACTAGAACCCATAGCACTGGGTTTAATATTTGTAACAGATGACTCTATTAATAAATTATTTTTATTACACTCATCATTAGAATCTTCTTTTAATTTTTTCAATAAAGCATTATGAGTTAATTCTTCTTCGCCTACTATGTTTTCATCATCAGTTTCGGGTTTAAATGTCATTAAAACATCATTGTTTACTAACACTTTAAAACTACTTGTTCCATAATAACCTTCTTGACCACACATAATATTGGATGAAACCCCTTTCATATTATCTAATTCACCATGTTTAGCTGCTTTTAAAAACATTTCTGGTGTTTCTTCAAATGATGCCTTAGCAATTGCACCAATATCATCATTATTAATACCATGCCTGAAAATAGAGACCATTTTATCATTACAAGTCATTCTATCGGCTAACATAGTTAAATGATGATAATTAATATATGTGCTATCAAATTCAATAACTTCTGAAAATTCATCAAATATGCTTTGTCTAGCTGCTTCAATACCAAATATATTGTATATTTCAATAATATGATTACAAGTTGTTCGTGTTTTATCTACAAAATCAAGCGCTAAAATATCTAATAAATTACTTCCTAATGTATCTAATACCCATAAATCTTTTTTGACATATTTAGTATCTACTTCTTCAAAATTATCGCTAATTTTGCGTAAAAATACTTTTTCAATATTTTTTACCCCTCGCAAAATAAGATTGTCTAATAATTCATTTTGTAAATTTTTAAGTAAATATATTTCGTCACTTTGGTCTAACGTCTCCAAAATACTTTTATTTTTCTTTTTCTTAAGTGCTTGTAAATTTTTATTTATGCGAATTCTAAAAATTAACTTATCTGAATTATAATCATTATACATACATGTTAAATTGCTATAACTGCTCATTAATGCAAAATGGACATCGTCACTATTAATATTTTTATCTAACATTTCTACTTTGTTTAATGCTAGACGAATAATCCATTTAGATTTTTCCTTGGAATCATTATAAGTACTATTACATTCGTCTAATAATTTCTCAAATTCATTATATTCTTGCATAAGTTCAACATCTTCACTAATTAAAGTGTTTAAATCATCTGGATCAAAACATATTTGAACTGATTCAACAATAGAACGCAATTTAGTGTTTTCAAGTTTTGATACATATTCTTTTACTTTGACTTGGTCATAACTATCTGGTTTGTGTAAATAAATCGTGCATGATAAACTTTTTGGATTATCACTTAAAGACAAGATTTCTTCAATCCGAGGAACACCACGAGTTACATTTGATTTTGAAGCAACACCGGCAAAATGAAAGGTATTTAATGTAAGTTGTGTTGTTGGTTCACCAATACTTTGTGCTGCAATCATTCCAACCATTTCGCCGGGAGCAATTAATGCTTTTTTGTAAGAATTATTTATAACATTCATTAACAGTTCAATAGATTTGCGTGTTAATCGTTTATGCATCAATAGTTCTTTAGGAGTTAAATAATAATAATATAATACTTTAAATAGTTCATTGGGTTTACAATAATTTAACATACTAAGTTTTTCATAGTTAGTTTCAATAATTTCAAATACATCTAATGGTGTAATATCAATTATAACATTTTCTTCTTGATTACCGGCAATATTATTAATAATATGTGTAAAAGATACAGGAACATTAACAGATGGTTTATATAATCCATTAAATACTTTACTAATAACATCTTCTCGCGCTTGCAATATAAATTTAATGTAATATTGACATTTTTTATCAAGATCTGGTTTTTGTTTTTTAAATTTACTATATGCTTGTTTAGTATATAATGTGCTATATATAGAATCTTTTGAATAGTCATTGGGCATCTGATAATGTCCGTAAATTTCTTCAATTGTCATAGAAACAAAAGGAACTTGCTGTGATTCAACTTTGATGGGATCAAAATTGTCATTTCCATAACTATATTGAATAATTTTATTCTTATTATTGCGAACTGTCATATCGTAATGAACCATTAAATCTTCTAGTCCTTTAATTAATCGTCGCTGAATATATCCTGTTTGACTGGTTTTACATGCCGTATCAATTAAACCAACGCGACCACCCATAGCATGAAAGAATAGTTCATCTGGATTTAAACCACCGATAAACGAATTTTCCACAAAACCACGCGCATTTGGTGAATCATTATATTTAGTATAATGAGGCAGTGTTCTATCGTCAAAACCATATGGAATACGTTTTCCATCAACGTTTTGTTGTCCTAAACAAGAAATCATTTGTGAAATATTTAAATCACTACCTTTTGAACCTGCATTTACCATTGTTACAAAACGATTATTATCATTTAAATTTTCACGAGCAATTTTTCCAGCTTCAAATGATGCTTTGTTTAAAATATTATTAACACGCGTTTCAAACTCAACAACATTTGTTCTTCCTGTTTTATTATCAAAAATACCTAAATGTGTTTCATCAATTAATGTTTTTACTTCTGCTTTTTTCTTATTAATAGTGTCATTAATCTTATCATTTGTTTCTTTATTTGCTATAAGATCACTAATTCCAACACTAAACCCGTGATTTTTCATATATTCTGTTACAACATCTTGCAAATTATCAACAAAATCACGACATGCATCAACATTATAATCATTATAAATTCTATGAATTAGTCCACGAGTTGTATCACTTAATACACTTTTTTCAATATGTCCACGAACAATAGTTCCTTTGTTAATTTCCAATACATTATTGGAAGTATTATATTCGTCAGAACCATCTGTAAATCGTTTTGTCTTATATTTTAATGTAATATTTGGCATAATTTGACTTAATAAACTAAAACTGCTTTGTTTTTCATCGGCAAAATCTATATTTTTTAAATTAATTGTTTTGAGATGGGCTAATAAATTCATAGCAATACGCGGATTAAAAGTAATGGCTTCTCGTGTAAATAAATAGGTGCTTAATAATGAATCTTGAAAAATACCAATGATTGGTTTATTATTTGCAGGACTTACAATATGATATTTTACTGCTGCTAAATGTTTTAATTCTATTTCTGACTCATCATCTTGGGGCATGTGTAAATTCATTTCATCACCATCAAAATCGGCATTATATGGTTTTGTATCTCCAACATTCATCCTAAATGTATCACCTTTAAACATTACTTTAACAATATGACACATCATAGACATTCTATGAAGAGTTGGTTGCCGATTAAATAAAATTGCATCACCATCCAAAATATGGCGATGGACAATATCGCCGGGTTCTAAATTTATTGATTCACGATCAACATAACGCAAACTAATACAGTCTCCATTTTTCCTTTCATAAATTTTAGCTCCGGGATATACATCGGGACCATTAAGAACTAATTTACGCAAATAATTTCTATTTTTTAAGGTTACACAAATTGGTTTTGTTAAATTTTTGGCTATTTTTAATGGAACACCAAGTTGACTAATCGACAGATTAGGATCAGGTGTAATTACTGAACGCGCACTAAAATCAACACGCTTTCCCATCAAATTACCGCGAACACGACCAGTTTTGCCATTTAATCTCTCTTTGACTGCTTTTAATGGTCGTCCCGACCGTTGGGCTACTGCTGCTACGCCAGGGATTTTGTTGTCAACTAATGTTGCAACATAATATTGCAATACTGTAGTCCAATCATCAATAACATTTGGTGGAGCATTTTGCTCAAGTTTTTCTTGTAATGTTTTATTTGCTTTAATTATATTAATAATAATATGTGTTAAGTCGTCTTCGCTACGTTGCTGGGCATCATGTTTAATTGACGGTCTTACTTGAGGTGGTGGAATTGCTAATACTTGACATATCATCCATTCAGGCCTCGACCATATTGGAC
>Ga0214919_10005572_pt1 | contig 17755 bp, 17 predicted proteins | sample LL1503_MetaG_FD_177994 | JGI IMG/M metagenome (GOLD analysis project Ga0214919, IMG submission 177994) | Freshwater microbial communities from Lake Lanier, Atlanta, Georgia, United States - LL-1503 | ecosystem: Environmental > Aquatic > Freshwater > Lake | place: USA: Georgia | collected...
GGCTCGATCTTGAGCACTACGTGTCCGTACTGGCCTTTACCACCTGATTGGCGCACAAACTTGCCTTCGGCATCTTCAATGGTCTTGCGAATCGTTTCGCGGTAGGCCACCTGAGGCTTGCCCACATTAGCCTCCACGCCGAACTCACGCTTCATGCGGTCCACAATAATTTCCAAGTGCAACTCGCCCATACCCGCGATCAGGGTTTGACCGGATTCTTCGTCGGTTTTGACGCGGAATGAAGGATCTTCCTGCGCCAAGCGCTGCAATGCGATACCCATTTTTTCCTGGTCTGCTTTGGTCTTGGGTTCCACAGCCTGGGTGATCACAGGCTCAGGGAAAATCATGCGTTCGAGCATGACGATGGCCGACGGATCGCACAAGGTCTCGCCCGTGGTCACGTCTTTCAGGCCCACGCAGGCAGCGATGTCGCCAGCGCGGATTTCGCTCACCTCTTCGCGGTTGTTGGCGTGCATTTGTACGATACGGCCGATACGCTCTTTCTTGCCGCGGATCGGGTTGTACACGCTGTCACCTTTTTGCAGCACGCCGGAATAGACGCGCACAAAGGTGAGTTGACCCACAAACGGGTCGGTCATCAATTTGAATGCCAGTGCGGAGAATTTCTCTCCGTCATCGGCCTGGCGCACGACTGGGTTTTCGTCTTCATCCATGCCATTGACAGGCGGAATATCTACCGGCGATGGCATGAATTCGATAACGGCGTCCAGCATACGCTGTACGCCTTTGTTCTTGAAGGCTGAGCCGCAGTACATCGGCTGGATTTCGCTGGCGATCGTGCGAGCCCGAATACCGGCTTTGATCTCGAGCTCGGTCAAGTCACCTTCTTCCAGGTACTTGTTCATCAGCTCCTCGGTCGCTTCAGCAGCAGCTTCGACCATTTTTTCACGCCACTCTTTAGCCAGCTCAACCAAATCGGCAGGGATATCACGGTAGTCAAACAACATGCCTTGAGAGGCCTCGTCCCAGATGATGGCTTTCATCTTGAGCAAGTCCACCACGCCGACGAAGTTTTCTTCAGCACCGATCGGGATGACCATGGGCACAGGGCTGGCCTTCAGGCGCAGTTTCATCTGGTCCACGACCTTGTAGAAATTAGCGCCGGTACGGTCCATTTTGTTGACAAAGGCCAAGCGCGGCACTTTGTACTTATTGGCTTGGCGCCACACGGTTTCCGACTGGGGCTGCACGCCGCCGACGGCGCAATAGACCATGCAAGCGCCGTCCAGCACGCGCATGGAGCGCTCCACCTCGATGGTGAAGTCCACGTGTCCCGGGGTGTCGATGATGTTGATACGGTGCTCGGGCAAAGACTTGTCCATGCCTTTCCAAAAGCAAGTGGTTGCAGCCGAGGTAATCGTGATGCCGCGCTCCTGCTCTTGCTCCATCCAGTCCATGGTGGCAGCGCCATCGTGCACTTCGCCGATTTTGTGGTTCACGCCGGTGTAAAACAACACGCGCTCGGTCGTGGTGGTTTTACCGGCGTCGATATGCGCTGAAATACCGATGTTGCGGTAGCGCTCAATAGGGGTATGGCGAGCCATGGTGGATCCTTCTTTGATCTAGGTCTTCAATAATCGGTGCGCTACAAGGCGCTACTTACGGCCGGTCGCTAAGGCTAAAGCACCGCTGCAACAGTGTGATGACACTGCGCCCTGGCGGTGCGGGCACACAGGCCCGCCGGCGCGCGCTGCTTAGAAACGGAAGTGCGAGAACGCCTTGTTGGCTTCGGCCATGCGGTGCACTTCATCGCGCTTTTTCATCGCGCCGCCACGGCCTTCGGTGGCCTCAAGCAACTCGTTGGCCAAGCGCAGCGCCATAGATTTTTCGCCACGCTTGCGCGCTGCTTCTTTAATCCAACGCATAGACAAGGCCAGGCGGCGCACAGGGCGCACTTCAACCGGAACCTGGTAGTTGGCGCCACCAACACGGCGGGATTTGACCTCGACCATGGGCTTGACGTTGTTGATGGCGACGGTAAATGCCTCCAGCGGATCTTTACCGGGATGCTTTTTTTCGATCTGCTCCAGTGCGCCGTAAATAATGCGCTCGGCGACTGCTTTTTTGCCGCCTTCCATGATGACGTTCATGAACTTGGACAGCTCGACATTGCCAAATTTTGGATCGGGCAGGATTTCACGTTTGGGGACTTCGCGACGACGTGGCATTTTTTCACCTTTTTGCTTCAGTTGGCATCCACTAGGAACACCGCGGGAGCCATAGGACTCCCACTTACTCGACCCACACAAACAATTTTGTGCTTCGGGTCACTACGCTGCTCCGCCGCGCCACGCGGGGAACAGCACCTAACAACGAACGGGCTAAAGCCCGTATTACTTGGCCTTGGGGCGCTTAGCACCGTATTTGGAGCGCGACTGCTTACGGTCTTTCACACCTTGCAAGTCCAGCGAACCGCGCACAATGTGATATCGCACGCCAGGCAAATCCTTGACACGACCACCGCGCACCAGCACCACACTGTGCTCTTGCAGATTGTGGCCTTCCCCGCCGATATAGGAAATCACTTCAAAACCGTTGGTCAAGCGCACTTTGGCCACTTTACGCAGCGCGGAATTAGGCTTCTTGGGGGTGGTGGTGTACACGCGGGTGCAAACGCCACGGCGCTGCGGCGAGTTCTGCATCGCAGGGCTTTTGGACTTGATTATCTCGACCTCTCGCCCCTGACGCACTAGCTGGTTGATGGTTGGCACTTAAGCCTCCTAAGAAAATTCCCCCGCTGCGCAGGAGCTATACGATTCAAAAACTTCGAAAACACAAAGCCCTTCGGAAGTTTCCGAAAAGCCTTCTAATATACCAGAAATTGGCGATACCAGGATGCGAGCCCGGACAGAGGGACTGGCGCTTAACGTATCCAGAGGCGCAAAGCGTCCCAGGCGCGCCCGAAAATACCGGCCTGATCGACCGCTTCCAGGGCTTGCAAAGGCATTTGCGCCACTTCCACCCCGCCTGAGAGCACGCGCAGGGTTGCCACCTCCTGCCCCTTGGTAATGGGAGCCAAAAGCGGCTCTTTGCGTACAACCTCGGTCGTGACTTTGCCGCCGCTACCTGCGGGCAAAGCCATCAGGACGCCCTGTGCATGGCCGACGCGCACCGTGGAAGCACTACCTTTCCAGACTTGGGCCGTGACCACAGCCTGCCCAGGATCGAACAATTTGACTGGCTCAAAGGCGGTAAAGCCCCAATTGAGCAATTTTTGCGATTCATTAGCACGGGCATTTTCATTGGCGGTACCCAGAACAATGGACAGCAGACGCCGGCTCGGGCTGGCCCCTTGCGAGCCCAGGCTGGCGTAGTCGCGCCGGGCAGTGGCCACCATGCAATAGCCGGCCGCTTCGGTGTAACCGGTTTTCAGACCATCGACCGTGGGGTCGCGTTGCAGCAAAAGGTTGCGGTTGCTGTCATTGGCCGCCGGGGTGCCCGGATAGCGGTACTTCTTCAGGGCGTAATAGCCCACGTACTGCGGAAAATCCGCCATGAGGCGTGTGGCCAAGATGCCCAGGTCGCGTGCGGTGGTGGTGTGGCCGGGCTCTGTTAGACCTTCGGGGTTTTTGTAGCTGGTCCCTTTTAGGCCCAGCACCTGGGCCTGTGCATTCATCATTTGAACAAAGCGAGGCACGTCGCCGCCAACACCTTCAGCCAGGGCAATAGTGGCGTCATTGCCTGACTGCACCACCATACCCTTGATCAGGTCTTCCACCGGCACTTCCATTTTGGGGTCGATGAACATGCGCGATCCCGGCATTTTCCAAGCGCGCTCGCTCACCGCAAGCTTTTGGTCCAGCCTAATCTTGCCGGACTTGAGCGCGTCAAACACCAGGTACGCGGTCATCAGCTTGGTGAGCGAAGCGGGCTCAACCTGCATGTCCGCGTCTTTGGCAGCGAGCACCTGGTGCGCGGATACATCGAGCAACAAATAAGCCCGCGCAGCGATTTCGGGTGGCTGGGGAGCTTGCGCATGGGCGCTGGCCAGCATGCAAATGGCTAGCAAGCCGGAAACAAGAAATTTCATGAATTAAGAGCCTTGGGAAGCGGTGCGTGGCCTGCGGCGGAGCGCGGCCTTGATATAAAAATGAATGGTTTGCATCGGCGAGCCAGCGCCTATGCCAAAGGCACAGCCACATGGCGAGCGACCAGATCGCGCAACAAAGGTAATTGTCCGTGAAAAAAATGCCCTACGCCGGGTAGGACCACGACCGGCAGGTTCTGCGGGCGCGCCCATTGCAGGGCGGCGGCCAGAGGCACGGTGTCATCCTCCTCGCCATGCAGCACCAAGGTTTTGGCATGCAGCGTTTGAGGGATATCGGGCACCTCAAAACGCCCCGCTGCCGTACCGACCAACACCACGCGGTTTATGGTGCGCACTGGATGCAAAGCCTGCACAGCTTGTGCAGTCACAAAAGCGCCGAAGGAAAAACCTGCCAGTGCCAGTGCGCCTTGCTGGGTCGCTAGGGGTGAAAAATGGTCGATGACAGCAAGCAGGTCCTCTAGCTCACCGCGCCCGTCGTCATAGACGCCTTCGCTATCACCCACGCCCCGGAAATTAAAGCGCACCGCCATCCAGCCAGCGTGCACAAAGGCGCGCGCCAGGGTTTGCACTACTTTGTTGTCCATGGTGCCGCCAAAAAGCGGATGCGGATGGGCAATCACCGCTACGCCCACAGGCGATTGCCCAGCCCCCAGGGCCGGCATATCGACCAAGGCTTGCAAACTGCCCGCTGGCCCCGGAAGTGCCAACTGCTGGGTACGCGGATTCATGCGCGCTTAGCGTCCCACGCCAGGAGGCAGGCGCAGGCGCTCGACCGGTTTGCCTCCAAGCAAATGGCTGTCAACGATTTCATCAATGTCTGAATCGTCCACATAGGTGTACCAGACCGCCTCCGGATAAACCACCGCCACTGGGCCGCCAGCACAACGGTCCAGACAACCGGCTTTGTTCACGCGTACTTGGCCAGGGCCATTGAAGTCGGCATCCCGGATCCGCTTTTTGCAACGGTCAAAGCCCGCTTGTGCCTGGTGTTGCGCGCAGCATGCTTCCCCGCTTTTACGTTCGTTGAGACAGAAAAAGATATGGCGCGCGTAATAGCTTTTGTCTGTGGCTGGCGCAATAGGGGCTAAGGCATTCATGGGTCGATTTTAGGTTCTCCGTTAGCGACGCGAAGCCGGCCCAGCACCAGCGCGATGGCCGCGTACGGCCAGAGCCAGCCCAGCCATTCGGCTAGACCATTAAAACGCACAAAGCGACCTTGCTCCCAGGATTGCAAAGTCTGGGCGAAATAGGGGTTTTCTGGTGCCTGGTTCAGCAGCGCCACATGGCCGCACAGTAGAACGAAAACCAGGGCACACGCCCAGCGCCAGGGCATACGCGCCAAAGCAATGGCCAATACCAAAGCGGCTGCCAGGCCAGCGGTGGTGGTGGCGTCCAGCCAAGACCACATATGCGTCGGCCCCCAGCTCAGCGCGGCCGACAGGCCACTGGCACTGACACCCACAGCCAGCACGGCCACACTGAGCCAAACGCGGTGCATGGGTTGATGCAAGACGCCAAAACCCAGCAAACAGGGGGCCAGCAAACCAGTCACAACACTGGCAAGCGCCGCGCTTGTTCCAAGCGGCGCAGTGTCGATAGCGGGTAACAAACTGTGGAGCTGCGCCTCATCAAACCAATGCGCCACCAGGCCCAGCGATGCCTCGGCTAAGCCCTGCAAACCACCCCACACATGACCCAGGCCGAATGGCACGGCGCAAGGGAATAGGAGTGCGGCCGGCCAACTAAGCAGCAAAACGAGCACCCCGCGCGATTGGGGCGCCAGCCACCGGTTTTGCCAGCGATCCCATCGCACCAGGCCACCGCGCCGCGCGAGGTATAGCGCAAGCAAGGCGCCGGCAAGGGTGCCCAGGGTGTTGAGCAACCAGTCCTCGCGTGAAGCTACGCGCTGGGGCAAATAGCTTTGCAAAGTTTCCAGCGACAGCGACAGTAGCGAGCCGCAAGCCACGGCCAGCCAAGCGGGGGGCACCCGGTGTCGGGTGCGCAGTGCCAGCCAGGCCAGCAAAGCCCCTAACGGCAAGTATCCAACGATATTGATGGCGACATCGAAACCAGTCCAGTAGCGCGGCAACGGTGCGGCCAGAAAGGACCAGGGGGCAATGCCCTGGTCACGCCAGTGGGCAAAAGGGTACAGGCTGGCGTAGACCACCAGCGTGCAGTACATCCAGGTAAGGGGCCAGGCAGCGGATTTGTGCATGGCCCTATCCGATTAGAAGGGCTTTAGTATCACCAGCAATACCGCGGCCACCAGGAAAAGTACTGGGATTTCGTTGAACCAGCGGAACCACACATGGCTGCGCAGGGCGGTCTGCACTTCCAACTGGCGCAAGATGCGAGCGCACAAGTGGTGGTAGCCCACGGTCAAGATAACGACGACGAGCTTGGCATGCATCCAGCCATTACCCGGCCCCAAGCCCACACCATAGTAAAGCCACAAAACAAGCCCCAAAACCAGTGCCGGAACGGCAAGCACCGTACTAAAGCGCAAAAGCTTGCGCGCCATCAGCAGCAAGCGGGCGCGTTCAGCCTCGGAACCGGGCTCCACCATCGCCAGGTTCACAAATATACGCGGCAAATAAAACAGTCCCGCAAACCAGCTGGCGACGAAAACAATGTGGAAGGCTTTGACCCAGAGCATCTTCAAAGTGTAGCGGCAGCACCGCCGGGTGCAGAGTCCGGATAACGGACAAAAAAAACCCCAGCACATGGCCGGGGTGGTAAGCCTATTTGCTGTCACACATCAAGGCCCCGCTCAGGGAGGAAAAGCGGGGGGAACCGAAGCTCCCGATCAAAAGTATACATTTCTGAAATAAAAAGTCACGAATTTTTTGTTTTGATTAATAAATTTGTTTTATGTGTTGTAAATCGCACATCGACGTGGCGAAAGCCAACACCGCCCAGAGACTTTGGCTGGTGGGATGGTTTATTACCGCCGGGATGCGAAATAAGGCACAATTTTCCCCATGATGACCCCCGCACCTTTTCCAATTGGCCGTCCACGACGCCTGCGCCGCGACAGCTTTACCCGCAATCTAGTCCGCGAAAACACCCTGGCTGCGCATGACCTGATTTATCCAGTTTTTGTGGTCGAGGGGCAGCGCCAGCGGGTGGCTGTGCCCTCCATGCCGGGCGTAGAGCGCCTGAGTCTGGACTTGCTGCTTCCGGTGGCCCAGGCCTGCGTGGAACTGGAAATCCCGGTCATGGCGCTGTTCCCGGTGATCGACCCGTCGCTCAAAACCTATGACGGGGCCGAGGCGCTCAACCCCGATGGCCTGGTGCCACGCGTTGTACGCGCCCTGAAAAAAGAATTCCCGCAGTTGGGCATCATGACGGATGTCGCGCTAGACCCATTTACCAGCCACGGCCAGGACGGTCTGCCCGACACCCGGCCCGAGACCGAAGGCTACATTCTGAACGACGAAACCACCGCCTTGCTGGTGCAGCAAGCGCTTACCCAGGCGCGCGCCGGCGTGGACATTGTGGCGCCCAGCGACATGATGGACGGGCGCATAGGCGCCATCCGCCAGGCGCTAGAAGCGGAAAAACTGGTGCACACGCGCATCATGGCCTACAGCGCCAAGTACGCGAGCGCGTTTTACGGCCCTTTCCGCGACGCTGTGGGCTCGGCCGCCAACCTGGGCAAAGGCAATAAAAAGGTCTACCAAATGGACCCGGGCAATAGCGACGAGGCGCTGCGTGAAGTGGCCATGGACATTGCCGAGGGGGCCGACATGGTGATGGTCAAGCCCGGCATGCCTTACCTCGATGTGGTGCGCCGCGTCAAAGACGAATTCAAGGTACCGACCTTTGCCTACCAAGTGTCAGGTGAATACGCCATGCTGATGGCTGCCGCGCTAAACGGCTGGCTAGACCGCGAGGCAGTGATGCTGGAGAGCCTGCTGGCATTCAAACGTGCAGGCGCCGATGGCGTGCTCACCTACTTTGCCCTGGATGCCGCGCGCGCCTTGCGCAAGGCGTGACGTATGTCCATGCAGCGCCGCCCATGAGCGCCCCGGTCCTGCTGGTTACCGGCGGTTCGCGTGGCATTGGCGCGGCTACCGCACTGGCCGCAGCGCAGGCCGGCTACGCGGTCGCGGTCAATTACCAATCTAACTCGCTGGCTGCCGACGAGGTGGTACGCAGCATCCGCGACAGCGGCGGCCAGGCCATGGCCTTGCAAGCCGATGTCAGCCGCGAAGACGAGGTGATGGCCATGTTTGGGCGCATTGACGCCAAGTGGGGGCACTTGGCCGCTTTGGTGAACAACGCCGGCGTGGTCGATGTCAGCAGCCGTGTCGATGGCATGACCGTGGCGCGCTTAACGCGCATGCTCAACACCCACGTACTGGGCAGCTTTGTATGCGCCCGCGAAGCGGTATTGCGCATGAGCACACGCCATGGCGGCGCTGGCGGTGGCATCGTCAACCTGTCCAGCGCTGCTTCCAAGCTCGGCAGCCCCGGCCAGTACGTGGACTATGCGGCCTGCAAAGGGGCGATTGACACCTTCACCATAGGCCTGGCCAAAGAAGTGGCTGCCGAGGGTATCCGCGTCAATGCAGTGCGCGCGGGCATCATTGAAACCGACATCCATGCCAGCGGCGGCGAGCCCGACCGTGCGCAGCGCCTGGCCCCGCAAGTACCTATGCAGCGTCCAGGCAGCGCGCAGGAAGTGGCTAACGCGATCATGTGGCTGCTTAGCCCACAGGCCAGTTACTGCACCGGCACGCTGCTAGATGTGGGCGGCGGGCGCTGAGCGCACACTTGTATGCTTGGGGCGTCGCAGCCCTTGTCCCGATCCCCGTCATCGAACCTAATTCGCAGAAAGTATTTATATGGATACCAGCGCCCTGACCAGCCCCGATTTAGCTGTTGAACTGCGCGGCCCGGTGCTATGGCTGACCATCACCCGCGAAGCGCGCCGCAATGCCATGAGCCATAGCGTGTTGGCCGGTATGGCAGCAGCCATTGGCGCAGCGCAAAGCGATCGCAGCGTGCGCGCCATCGTCATCACTGGTGCCGGTGAAAAAGCGTTTTGCGCTGGAGCCGATCTGCAAAACGCGCAAGCTTTTACTACCGATTACTCCGAACCCTTAGGCCATTTGGCGCAGCTGCTGCGCGTGGCCAAGGCCAGCTATGTGCCCTTAGTCGCGCGGGTCAATGGGGCTTGCATGGCCGGGGGCATGGGCCTTTTGTCCATGTGCGATATGGCGGTGGCCGCAGAGCATGCGGTCTTTGGTTTGCCCGAGGTCAAAGTGGGCGTATTCCCCGCCCAGGTGCTCAGCGTCTTGCAGCACCTGGTTCCGCGGCGTACGCTGGTGGAAATGTGCATTACCGGCGAGCCCATTAGTAGCCTGCAGGCCTTGGAGTTTGGTCTGGTCAATTACATCGACCGCGATGTCGATGCCAAGCTGCAATGGTTGCTGGAACGCTTGCTGGACAAGTCGCCCGCTGCGGTGCGGCGAGGGCTGTACATGCTTAAGAAAATGGAAACCATGGCGTTTGAGGAATCGATGGCTTTTACCGAGAGCCAAATTGCGCTCTTTACCCTGACAGAAGACGCGCGCGAAGGCCAACTGGCCTTTCAAGAAAAGCGCAAACCCCAATGGAGCGGGAAGTAAGTCCACGCCTAGGGCAAGCCACTTGCACCCACAACGCATGAACGACACTACTTTTGACTACATCATCATCGGCGCCGGCACTGCCGGTTGCCTGCTAGCCAACCGCCTGAGCGCCGACGCCTCCAAGCGCGTGCTGCTGATTGAGGCTGGGCGGCGCGATGATTACCACTGGATCCATATCCCGGTGGGCTATTTATATTGCATCGGTAACCCACGTACCGACTGGTTGTTCAAAACCGAGCCCGAAGCCGGGCTCAATGGCCGCAGCCTGATTTACCCGCGTGGCAAAACCTTGGGCGGTTGCAGCAGCATCAACGGGATGATTTACATGCGCGGCCAGGCACGCGATTACGCCCGTTGGGTTGATGTAACTGGTGAGCCGCAGTGGAGCTGGGACAACAGCCTGCCTTATTTCCAACTGCACGAAGACCACTACAAGGGGGCCGACACTTTGCATGGCGCACGCGGCACCGCACCGGCGCTGATGCAGGACGGCGATACCCCCTACCGCGCGCTGCTGCGCCACCATAACGCTGGCGGTGAGTGGCGCGTAGATAAACAACGTTTGCGCTGGGAAGTCCTGGAAGCCTTTGCCAAGGCGGCGGTGCAAGCGGGGATCCCGGCCACCGAGGATTTCAACCGGGGTGACAACGAAGGGGTAGGCTTTTTTGAAGTCAACCAAAAAAACGGCTGGCGCTGGAATACGGCCAAAGCTTTTTTGCGGCCCACCTGCTATGCCCGGCCCAATTTTGAACTCTGGACTGGCGCGCAGGCGAGCGAATTGGTGCTGGAAAACCACCCGGGCACCGCCAAACCTTTGCGCTGCACTGGGGTCAAAGTCTGGAATGGCCATGAAATGGTGACCGCCCATGCGCGGAGCGAAGTGATTTTGAGCGCCGGTGCGGTGGCATCGCCCCAGTTGCTGCAACTCTCGGGCATAGGGCCGTCTGCGCTGTTGCAATCCAAAGGCATCGCGTTGCGCCTGGACCTGCCTGGAGTGGGCGCTAATTTGCAAGACCACTTGCAAATCCGCACGGTTTTCAGAGTAAAAAATACACCCACCCTGAACACGATGGCCTCTAGCCTTTGGGGCAAGGCGCGTATCGGTCTGGAATATGTTTTCAAACGCAGTGGGCCCATGAGCATGGCACCCAGCCAGTTGGGCGCCTTCACCCGCAGCGATCCGCAGCAGCCTTACCCGAACATCCAATACCACGTGCAACCGCTGAGCCTGGACGCCTTCGGCTCGCCACTGCATACCTTCAATGCCATGACGGCCAGTGTCTGTAACCTCAACCCCACCAGCCGGGGCACGGTGAACATCCGCACCCCAGACTTCCGCGACGCACCAGCGATTGCGCCCAATTACCTGAGCACAGATACCGACCGCAAAGTAGCCGCCGACTCTTTGCGGGTAACGCGCCGCATCATGGCCCAGGGCGCGATGCAGCCATTCGCGCCGGAGGAGTACAAGCCCGGCGTGCAATACCAAAGTGACGAAGAGTTAGCCAAGCTGGCCGGTGACATTGCCAGTACGATTTTTCACCCCGTAGGCACCACCAAGATGGGTCGGGCTGACGACCCGCTGGCCGTGGTCGACCCCCGTCTGAAGGTGCGCGGCGTAGCCGGCCTACGGGTGGTAGATGCCGGCGTCATGCCCTTTGTTACCAGCGGCAACACCAATTCACCCACGCTGATGATTGCTGAGAAAGCCGCCCAGTGGATTGCCGAGGATGCGCAAAGCTAAGGGGAAACACGCAAGGGTAAGTCCTGATGTTTATTCGGCACCGCAACGCTACAGTGCTCGGGTGCCTCAATAGAGGTCACACTTCGAAAAGCGAAGGGCAGCCCACCAGGCCGCGAGCGATTCCGAGGAGACCATAAGACCCTGGCAAAGCCACGGTCGACACACCTCCCCAAGAGGCAAAAAGCACCAACTGCGTTGGTGCTTTTTTTTGACCGTTTTTTAGCCCGGGCGAGCGCTTGAGATGCTCACTCGCCCGCCGCCTACACTTAGCGGAACTTGGCGCCTTGTTGTGGCTCGCGCTGGGCTTCGTGCTCCTACGACGTTTATTTACCATACCCAGCTCCCCCATGGAATTGCTGCTTGTTTGCACCGCTTCGCTCTTAGCCGGTTTTGTCGATTCGATCGTCGGGGGCGGCGGTTTGATTCTGATCCCCTCTTTATTTGCGTTATTCCCGACCGCAGCGCCGGCCACACTGTTTGGAACCAACAAAGGCGCGTCCATTTGGGGCACCGGTTTGGCCACGGTGCAATACAGCCGCCGTGTCACCATGGTCTGGCGCGCGCTGCTGCCCGCTGCTGCCGCGGCCTTGTTAGCCGCATTTGCCGGTGCTTGGTTGGTGACCGTGGTCTCGCCAGCCCTGTTACGCAAAATCTTGCCCGGCCTCTTGGTTTTGCTATTGGCTTATACCCTTACAAAGAAAGATTTAGGACGCGCACACGCACCGCGCTTTGAAGGCCGCCGCGAAATGCTGGTGCTTGCGGCTATTGGGACATTGGTAGGTTTTTACGACGGCTTTTTCGGGCCCGGTACCGGTAGCTTTTTTGTGTTCTTGCTAGTGCGTGTAGCGGGTTACGATTTTTTGCATGCATCGGCCAGTGCCAAATTACTCAATACCGCGAGCAATCTGGCGGCCTTGGTCTTGTTCGCTTGGAAGGGGCATGTATGGTGGCATTTGGTGCTTGCGATGGCGCTGTCCAATATGGCCGGCAGCCTAGCGGGCACGCATCTAGCGCTCAAACACGGCACCGGCTTTGTACGCGTCGTGTTTATGGTGGTGGTTGCAGCCTTGATCGCTAAAACCTCGTGGGATGCGTTTCTGGCCTGATGCGGTGTGACGCTCAGGGCTTGGCCACCAAGCCTGGTGGCTCAGCGGTTTGCAAAGGCGGCGGCCAACTGACGTCGGAGGCTGCGCGCGGTTTGCCAATTGGGGCGGTGGCCTGGCCTTTGCGCACTGCCGCCAGGTCTTCGTCATTAGGGTATTGCTGCATGAGCCAGTAATCAAACACGCGCCGTGCAATCGGCGCGGCCGACGCGGACCCGAAACCGGCGTTTTCCACAATGACCGCCAACGCGATTTTCGGGTCATCCGCAGGCGCGAATGCAATGTACAGCGAATGGTCGCGTTGGTGCTCTTCCATACGCGCCGCGTTGTATTTCTCGTTCTTATTCAGGCTAACCGCCTGGGCGGTGCCGGTTTTGCCGCCACTCAAGTAGCCAGCGCCCGCAAAGGCGCGCGCGGAGGTGCCTTCCTGCGTCACGCCGACCATGGCTTGCACTATCACATTGATGTTTTCCGGTGCCAGCTTTAGGTCTTCAGGGCGCGGGGCCAGGCGCTCACTGCGCGTATGCGTGCTGGCGTCTTCGGTGGCCAAGACCAAGCGCGGTGTGTACTTTATTCCTTTGTTCGCCAAAGTTGCCGTGGCCTGCGCCAGTTGGAGCATGGTGAAGCTGTTGTAACCCTGACCAATGCCCAGCGAAATAGTCTCGCCCGCATACCATTTTTGGTGCTCGGGCTTGCTGTAATAGCGCCGCTTCCATTCCTGGCTCGGCAACACGCCGCGCACCTCGCCCAGAACGTCGATGCCAGTCATCTGACCAAAGCCCAGTGGCTTCATGAAGTCGTGCATGGTGTCTACGCCCAACTCATTGGCCAGCGAATAAAAATAGGCGTTGCTCGACTCCACAATCGCCCGACGCATATCCATGATGCCGCCGCGCTCATTCTCCGGGCTACCAAAGCGGTGGCCGCCGAACATATAAAAACCTGGATCGTTGATCAAAGTGCTGGGCTTGCGCGTACCCGTCTGTAAGGCCGCCAGCGCCATAAAGGGCTTGTAAGTCGAGCCCGGCGGATAGGTTCCGCGCAAAGCACGGTTGAGCAGGGGTTTGTCAGGCGATTCATTGAGCATTTGCCAGTTGTCCTGGTCAATACCTTCGACAAATAAATTCGAATCAAATGTGGGTTTGCTGACAAAAGCCAGCACATCACCGTTCTGCGGGTTGATGGCTACCAGCGCGCCGCGCCGCTCGCCAAACATGCTCTCCACCAATTGCTGTAGTTTGATATCGATGGTCAGCACCACCGTATCACCTGGTGTGGCTTTGCTGCTGCTCAGGCGCCGCATAGCGCGACCACCGGCAGAGGTTTCAATATGTTCAACGCCAGTAATGCCGTGTAACTGGCGCTCAAAGCTTTGTTCCACGCCGAGCTTGCCTATGTAGGCGGTGCCCCGGTAATTGGCCTGGTCATCGTCGTCTTCGATTTTTTCTTTCTCGCTTTGGTTGATGCGTCCGATGTAACCGATGACATGGCTAGCCAGTTCCCCATAGGGATAATTACGAAATAGGCGCGCCTTGATCTCCACGCCGGGAAAGCGAAAACGCTGGGCGGCAAAGCGTGCGACCTCGACATCCGTCAAGCGGTTGCGCACAGGTAGCGACTCAAAAGTCTTTGATTCTTCGAGTAGCTTTTTAAAGCGGCGTCGGTCGCGCGGCGTGATCTCTACCACTTCAGCCAAAGCATCTATGGTCGCTTCCAAATCATTGGTTTTGGAAGGCGTGATTTCCAGTGTATACGCCGAATAATTGCTGGCCAGCACAATGCCGTTGCGGTCTTGAATCAAGCCCCGGTTGGGCACAATAGGGACAATCGCAGTACGGTTGCTTTCGGCTTGCGCCAGCAAGTCATCGTGGCGCCAGAGTTGCAAATACATCAGACGCAGTAGCAGCAACAAAAAGCACCCCAACACCAGCATCGTGAAGACGAAAATGCGCTGGCGAAAGCGGTGCAAGTCGTGGTCGATATTGCGCAAGTCCATGGTGCGCTTTGCCTAGAGTGGACGGTTATCGTCTGGGTCTGGCGCGCGGCGCTGCGGCGCTAGCAACATCCAACTGATCAAGGGCCACAGTAGCGCCTCGCCCACCGGCGCGATCAAAGCCGACCAGCCGGGAAAATTGCCGCCAATCATGGCATTGAGAACGAGTTCCACCATATGCACCAACGCAAACAAAGGCAGCACCTGCAGCGTCTGTTCCGACAAACTAAACCACAGCAAACGACGGTGCACCATGATCGCAAAATAACTTAGCACCGTATAGGCCATGGCGTGCTGCCCAAGTAGGCCGCCCTGGTACACGTCAAGCAGCAAGCCAAATACAAATGCGGCGGCGACGCCGACACGCATGGTCTGGTGTACCGTCCAAAATACCAGCACGATGGACAGCACATCAGGCGCCCATGCAGCGCGACCCCACAGCAGCATATTGCCCAGCATATTGGCAGCAAAAGCTAACAACAGGCTCAACCACAAAAATGCAGGGTTCACCGGCATCAGCAGGCGCTGGCCCGGGCGCATGATCATCGGCGACCTCCGCTTCGCACAGGCTTGTGCTCCGGCTCGGGCAGGGGTCGCGCCACGGCGGCCTGCGCAGCGGGCAGCAGCACCAACACATGGCGGGCACCGGCGACCATGGCAATCGGCACGCATTCGATGCGAGCAAACACCGCCTCGGTACGCCGCTCCACTTTGTCCACCCGCGCCACCGGCAAGCCCGGCGGGTAGATGCCATCGACACCACTGGTGGTAAGCAGATCGCCTGCGCTGACATCCGCATTGGCAGCCATAAAACGCAGCTCCAACGCGTTGGCATTGCGTGTGGTTTCGCCATAAGCGACACCGCGCGCGCCCGTGCGTGCATTGACCACAGGAATCGCATGGTCGCGGTCGGTAATCAGGGTCACCTCGCTGGACACGGGAAAGACTCGCGTGACCTGGCCGATCACACCGAACTCGTCAATCACCGGCGAAGCCAAATGCACGCCCTGACTTTCGCCTCTGTCGAGCACCACTTTACGGGTGTACGGGTCGGCGGCGTCATACACCACTTGAGCTGCCAGCGTGCCGGGCGATTGCCGCTCCTGCAAATTCAAAATACCACGCAGGCGCTGGTTTTCCAAAATCAACTGCTCAGTTTGCTGGGCGCGCTGGCGCTGCTCAGCCAATTGCTGACGCAATAGCTGTACGGTTGCCTCTTTGGTGAACATGCCATCCATGCGCTCATTGGCATGCTGGGACAAGCTCAGTGGCTGCAACACCAACCATTGCAGCGGGTAGAGCGCGGTGGCAATGCTTGCGCGCAAGGGCTGCACCATGTGAAACCGCGCATCGGCCACCATCAACAAAAGTGCCATGGCACTAAATACCACCAGGCGAGACAGGGCCGACGGGCCTTGCCGAAAAAACGGAGGGGGGTCTCGGCCCAGCGAAGCCAGAGCCATCGCTGCGTCCGGCGCTTACTCGTTAGTGAAAATCGAGCCCAAGCGTTCCATTTGTTCCAGCGCGATGCCGCAACCGCGCACCACACAGGTCAAGGGATCTTCGGCTACCAGCACCGGCAGGCCGGTTTCTTCAGCGAGTAAGCGGTCCAAGTCGCGCAGCAGCGCGCCACCACCGGTAAGCATCATGCCCCGGTCGGCAATATCGGCGCCCAATTCCGGCGGCGTTTGCTCCAGCGCGTTTTTTACGGCGGAAACAATATTGTTGAGCGGGTCGGTGAGTGCTTCCAAAATTTCATTGGAAGAGATGGTGAACGAGCGGGGCACGCCTTCTGACAGGTTGCGCCCGCGCACTTCCATTTCCTTCACTTCGGAGCCCGGGAAGGCCGAGCCAATTTGTTTCTTGATAGCCTCTGCGGTCGGCTCGCCGATCAGCATGCCGTAGTTGCGGCGGATGTAGTTGATGATGGCCTCGTCAAACTTGTCACCGCCCACGCGCACGCTGCCTTTGTAGACCATGCCGCCGAGCGAGATCACGCCCACCTCGGTGGTACCGCCGCCGATGTCCACCACCATGGAGCCACAAGCCTCGGAGACCGGCAAGCCGGCGCCAATAGCGGCAGCCATGGGCTCTTCAATCAAGTAGACATCGCTGGCACCGGCGCCCAAGGCCGATTCGCGGATAGCGCGGCGCTCGACCTGGGTAGAGCCGCAGGGCACGCAAATAATGATGCGTGGGCTGGGCCGAAATACGCTGCGCGGATGCACCATCTTGATGAACTGCTTGAGCATTTGCTCGGTGACGGTGAAGTCGGCAATCACACCGTCTTTCATGGGGCGAATGGCTTCGATATTGCCGGGTACTTTGCCCAGCATGGCCTTGGCTTCTTTGCCCACGGCCTGAATGGATTTTTTGCCCTGGGGACCGCCTTCGTGGCGGATCGCAACCACCGAAGGCTCGTCGAGCACAATGCCTTTGTCGCGCACAAAAATCAGGGTGTTGGCGGTACCCAAATCAATGGCCAGGTCGGTTGAAAAATAACGGGTGAAAGCTCCAAGCATGGCGTGTCCTTGTCGACATGCAGCGCGGTCGCATGCTGCATCGTCTGTGTTTTGTCGGTAACTGGCTGATTTCAGGCGCAAACGGCAGGGTGAAAGGCCGTGCAAGCCAAAGGCGAGATAATAACCCATTGCCCCCAAAATTCCGCCTTGCGCACGGGGGCACCTCAAGCAAGCCACCCTGTAAAGACCGCTTTTTTCACATGTCCCTGACTTCCCACGATATTGATCGCCTCGCGCAGCTCTCTCGGCTGCAATTTGAAGCGCCTGCTGCCGAGCGCATGCTTGGACAGCTCAATGGTTTTTTTGAGATCGTTGAGCAAATGCGTGCCGTGGACACCCAAGGCGTGGTGCCCATGGCGCACCCGGTCGATGCGATGCAAGGCTTGAGCCAGGCGATTGCCGACGCCGACGCACACGGTATGACGCTGCGTTTGCGCGAAGACGTGGTCAGCGAGCCCAACCAGCGGGAAGCCAACCAGCGCAGCGCTCCCGCAGTAGAAGGCGGCTTGTTCTTGGTGCCGAAAGTGATCGAGTAAACCATGGCTGATCTGCACAACAAAAGCGTGGCGCAGTTGGCGGCTATGCTGAAACATAAAGAAGTCAGTGCGGTGGAAGTGGCCACGCGTTTTCTAGCGCGCATAGGCGGCAATCCGCACACCGCTTTTCTGGATGTCAATAGCGAAGT
>Ga0214919_10005573_pt1 | contig 17755 bp, 16 predicted proteins | sample LL1503_MetaG_FD_177994 | JGI IMG/M metagenome (GOLD analysis project Ga0214919, IMG submission 177994) | Freshwater microbial communities from Lake Lanier, Atlanta, Georgia, United States - LL-1503 | ecosystem: Environmental > Aquatic > Freshwater > Lake | place: USA: Georgia | collected...
TTTTAAGCCAGTATCTAAGGAATTCCAATTAACTTACAATTAGCGCCCAAGGGCCTATAGCTCAGTTGGTTAGAGCAGAGGACTCATAATCCTTTGGTCCCAGGTTCAAGTCCTGGTGGGCCCACCACTTTTAAAGGGTACATACTGGAGGCATCGTTTACAGTTTGTACCGGCCACTTTGTTCGCACCTTACTTTTAGTAAAAAAGTTGATGCAGTCAAATTGAGTGAAAATAAGTGGATTAGAATTCAAAAACAATCCCTTCGCTGTGTCATTAAGTTGGCACGGGCTTAGGGCGAAAAGGCCATCGAAAGATGGCCTTTTTACTTTCTAGGTTCCAAACAATGGAGACAAATTAATCTAATTTGATCCCAGCAGATTTAACCAATGCACTCCATCGCTTTTGTTCAGCTTGAATAAAGTTCTCAAATTCTTGAGGTGTCCCACCGCCAACCACATTTCCGGGCCCTGTAATTTTCTCCTTGATGTCCGTAGACTCAAGTGCCTTATTGAATGCATCATTTAATTTGGCAACAACTGCAGCAGGCGTTCCCTTGGGTGCAATCAGTCCCAACCAATTAGAAACAGTCGCTTGTGGGTATCCCAGTTCAGCCATGGTCGGTATATTGGGCAGACTTGGTAAACGCTTGTCACTCGTCACTGCCAATGCCCGTGTTTTACCAGCTTGGATGGATGGCAATGCAGCATAGGTTTGCTCAAACATAAGGTCGATTTCACCTGAAAGCAGCGCGGTTGAAGCAGGGCCGCCGCCTTTGTACGGGACAGGCAACATTGAGATGCCTGCTGTCTGCATGAACATTTCCGCTGACAGGTGATGGGCGCCGCCTGTTCCTGCGTTACCAATGGACAGAACACCTGGTTTAGCCTTCGCTTGCGCCACAACATCTTTCAATGATTGAAATGGTTTTTCAACTCGCGTTACTAAAACTAACGGTGCTTTTTCAATCAAAACGATAGGAGTGAAGTCTTTACTTGCATCGAATGCTAATTTGGGAAACAAAGCCTGATTCACCGCCAATGGACCCATTGCGCCAATGCCTAGGATATAACCATCAGGCTTTGCTTTCGCAACGTAACCATGTCCGATGTTGCCACTAGCGCCTGCTTTATTTTCAATGATGATGCTCTTGCCCAGCAAGTCTGAAGCATAGGCGCCAAGCATGCGAGCCCTAATGTCGTTGTTTCCGCCGGCAGAGAATGAGACAACGACATTGATGGGTTTTGCTGGGTACTCTTGCGCAATTGCAGTGCTGAACACGGCCGAGGCAGCTAGAGTGACTATGCTGGAAAGAATAGTTCGCGTATTCATGCTTTTGTCTTTCTTTATTCGGGCGTAATTTTTGCGAACTCAACAATTTTCTGAAATTGAACAGATTCAGTTTTAATGAAATCTTTGAATTGTTCTGTTGTCATGGGCGCTGGTTCGCCGCCTTGATCTTGAAGTCGCTTGGCAAGCTCTGGATCTTTGATGGCTTGTGTCACGGCAGCGTTGAGTTTTTGAATCACCGCATCCGGTGTGCCTGCAGGCGCAAACATGCCAAACCAATTTTCTAATTGATACTTAGCCAGTGGCTTGTACTCTGCAATGGCTGGAATTTCTGGTGCAAAACTGGTTCGCTTGGACGAAGTCACTGCAATTGCTTTGACTTTGCCTTCTTTGATAAATGACTTGGCCGCCGCATAACTGACAAATGTCATGTCTACATTGCCAGAGACGACGTCAATCAATTGGCCTGATGCACCTTTGTAGGGGATGTGAACCATGTGGATGCCTGCAATTTCTTCCAGCAACTCACCATTCAAGTGCTGCGGGTTGCCGACGCCGCTGCTGGAGTAAGAAAGTTTGCCTGGATTTTTTTTACCAAAGGCAATCAATTCCTCGATGTTTTTCACGGGCAAGTTGGGCGATACCACCAACACATTGGGAACACGTGTGACCAGTGTCACGGGCGCCAAGTCTTTGGCGGGGTTGTATTGCATTTTGTTTTTGTAAACAAAGGTGTTGATTGCAGTCTCTCCTGCAGAGCCCAGGAGTACCGTGTGGCCATCAGGTGCAGCTTTCACCACGGCTTGCGCGCCAATCATGCCGCTGCCGCCTGCTTTGTTGTCAATGATCACGTTTTGTTTCAAGCTGACACGCAACTTCTCCGCCAGTAATCGGGCGATGGTGTCTACACCGCCACCAGCCGAGAAGGGGACCACGATGGTGATGGTTTTTGTTGGATAGTCTTGTGCGTGTGAATTGCACATGACGCCAAGACTCAAAGCTAAAGACAAACTGCTCAACAGTATGTGACGACGAGAAATGATCATGCAGAACTCCAAATGTGAGCAAATATGAAGGCTCAGGGTTATCGATAAATTGCATTTTAAATTGAAAAAATGCAATAATGCAAATCATGGAAAACACCTACCAATTTGAGCCATCCACTTTCTTGTTCAAAAACAAGCCCTATTTGTTGGTTGATTTACCCGCTGTTTGTGGCTCACAAATAGTCAAGCTACCAATTGTTTTGCGCTTGCTTTTAGAAAACGCCGTTAGAAACATGCAAGGCGAAGAGCGCTTGCTGGCAGTGAAATCCTTATTTGATTGGCTGGAGAACGGCACAAGTGAAGCCGAGATCGCGTTTCAGCCTGGACGTGTACTGATGCATGACACCACCAGTACGCCTGCGTTGGTGGACATTGCCGCTATGCGAAACGCATTGGCGGAAGCCGGTGTCGATCCGACCACGTTAAATCCTGGGTTACAGGTAGATGTGTCTGTCGATCACTCCTTGGCAGTTGAGGTGTACGCACAATCAAACGCTGCGGCAGAAAATTTGCAACACGAGATTCGCCGAAACGCTGAACGGTACAAGTTTTTGCGTTGGGCTTCGCAGGTATTAAAAGGAGTCAATATCAACCCACCAGGTACGGGCATCATGCACACCATTAATTTGGAGCAGTTGGCGACTGTGGTGACCACAGAAGTTAAAGATGGCAAGTCATGGATCGTGCCAGACATGATGATCGGAACGGACAGCCATACGCCTATGGTGAATGGCATTGGTGTGTTGGGCTGGGGTGTCGGCGGATTAGAAGCCCAAACAGTGATGTTTGGCATGCCCACGATGCTGCGCATTCCCGATGTGGTGGGCGTCAAATTATTGGGGCAATTGCCCCCTGGTGTACTTGCGACTGATTTAGCTTTGGTGGTCACCCATCAGTTGCGCAAATTGGGTGTTACAGGCGAGTTTGTCGAGTTTTACGGCCCCGGAGTGAGTACGCTGTCTGCTGGAGATAGGTCTGTCGTGGCCAACATGGCACCAGAGTATGGTGCTACCACGGGGTATTTTCCTATTGATGACAGCACTCTCAGTTATTTGAAGACCACAGGGCGTTCCGAAGACGCCATCGACATGGTGTCTTTGTATGCGAAGCGCCAAGGCCTGTGGTTTGATCCAAAGGCTGAGCCAACCTATACAAAATCCATCACCATAGATCTGACAAGCATTCAAATGCACATCGCAGGTCCAACGCGTCCGCAAGATTTGTTGCCTTACTCACAGGCGGGTGTAGCTTTAGAAGCACTTCATTTCAAACCGCGCGCGCAAGGCACTGAGATGCCTCGCCACCCAGTAGCGATTGCGGCCATTACCAGCTGTACAAATACGACTGACCCAGCCTTGTTAATTGCCGCAGGTTTGCTTGCGCGTAAGGCGCGACAAAAGGGACTGAAAGTACCTGGCTGGGTCAAAACCTCACTGGGTCCGGGCTCGCCTGCATCTGCTACTTATTTAAAGCGCGCAGGCCTGCTTGAAGATCTGGAAGCGGTTGGCTTTGGCATCGTAGGTTATGGCTGCACCACCTGTATCGGTAATCCTGGCAGCTTGCCGCCAGTGATTGTCAAGGCCCAACATGAAGGGCTGATCAAGCCAGTCGCCATCTTGTCTGGCAATCGTAATTTTCCGGGTCGAGTACATCCGGATCTTGAATTGGCTTTCATCATGTCGCCCCCCTTGGTCATTGCGTTTGGCTTGGCAGGGGATGCACAGAAAGATTTGAACTCAGAGCCTTTGCAACATAACAGTGATGGCGAAGCAGTCTTCTTGAAAGACATTTGGCCAACTCACAATGAAATACAAGCGCATAAAGAGAAGGCGCTGGACGCCGCAGATTTTCAGCGAGATTTTTCAATCGCCAAAGCCAACCCCTTGTGGCACGCACTTGATGCACCTAAAACGCCGCTGTACCCGTGGGATGAAACTTCCACCATTCTTCGCAGACCCCCTTTTGCCGCTATCACAGAAGGTACGCAACTCGGACATTTCAGGGCTTATCCCCTGTTGGTCGTCGGCGATGATGTCACCACAGATCACATCTCGCCGGCCAGTGCCATACCACCAGACAGTTTGGTCGCTGACTTCTTGGTGGCACGTGGAGATGATCGCCAAGACTTGAATGTATTTGCTTCTCGCCGCGGTAATTGGGAAGTCATGCTGCGTGCTGCTTTTCACAGCAAGACCTTGGTCAATCTATTAAAACCCAACATGCCCATCGCACACACTTTGCATGTGCCCAGTGGTGATGTGCAGCCTATTTGGGATGTCGCTCAGCGGTACCGCGATGCCGGTCAATCGGTTGTGCTGGTGGCAGGAGAGCGTTATGGCATGGGCTCTTCGCGTGATTGGGCTGCAAAGGGACAACGGCTTTTGGGTATTCGTGCTGTTTGGGCGGTAAGTTTTGAGCGAATTCATCGTTCGAATTTAATTGGCATGGGCATACTGCCTTTGCTGATGCCTGCAGGAATAAGTCCTCAAAATTTGCTCATTCAAGCGGGTGATCAAATTGAAGTCGCAGCAAATATCGACACCATTCAGCCTCGCGCTACCGTTTCAGTGAAGGTTCACCGTTTGAATGGTCCAACGGAATCGTTTGAAGCACGTTTGGCTGTGGAGACTCAGTTGGAGGTTGAGTTGTTGTGTGCAGGGGGTGTCATTCCATCAATTTTGCAAAAAACCATTCGTGCTAACCGATAAGCTCGGTGACAATTGCAACGCATGAGCACGCCAAAATCTATTCCCAGTTTAATTCTTGAATTCATTCGCGATGAAGGCCTTGTTTTGGGCAATCATCTGCCTGCCCAAGTTCTTGCAGATCGGTTTAACGTATCTCGAACCCCGGTCAATGAGGCATTGGCACTGTTTGAAGAAAAAGGTCTGTTGAAGCGTGAGCCGCACCGTGGCTATTTTTTGGCTAAAAAAGTGGATGCCAAAACTGAAAAGAAGCTGGGAATTTCGTCAGGCGATATGGTGACAGGCACGTATTTTCAAATCGCAGACGATGTCCTGAAGGGCGATATACCCATGACAGTCAGTGAGTCTTTGATCAAATCAAAATATGAGCTCACAGCAGCACAACTTAAGTCGGTCTTGCAACGCATTGCTCACGAAGGCTGGGCGCAGAGGAAACCTGGCTACGGTTGGGAGTTTTCCAACATGCTCAGTACACCCGACAGTCTGCTGCAGTCATACCGACTTCGGTTGGCCTTGGAGCCTGCCGCACTGTTAGAGCCCAGTTATAACTTGGCTCCTGAGATTTTAGAAAAGTGTCTTGCTGCGGAACACCACCTGCTCGACGGTGGTATCGAAACCGACACACCAGATCAGTTGCATGAACGGGGGGTTCGATTCCACGAGTCATTGGTAGAAGCATCTGGCAATCCATTTTTCATTGACACCATTCGCCGTGTGAATCGTGTTCGACGATTAATTTCATACCGGTCTATGCAAGACAGAAAACGCTATACAGAGCATTGCCAGCAGCATTTGCAAGTACTGGACCTGCTGGCCAAAGGCAAGCGTGTGGATGCTGCTGAAATGATGCGCAAACATTTGCAGCGCACTCTTGAGAACCATCAAAAAATTCGACGACTTTTAAATCCTTAACTGGCTGTGCCATGATCCTTACGCCTGAAATCCGTCACGCTTTCACACCTACCGGTAAGCTACGCGCCGCTATCAATTTGGGCAATCCTATTTTGGCAAATCAGAGCGCTGTTTCAAATATGCCCCATGGCGTGTCAATCGATTTGGCCAACAATTTTGCCAAGCGCTTAGGTGCGGACATAGAGTTGGTGGTGTTTGATGCAGCGGGCAAATCTGTGGAAGCAGTTAAGGCCGAGCAGGCCGACATTGGATTCTTTGCGATTGATCCGCTGCGTGGCGAGGGGATTTCATTTACTGCACCCTATGTGTTGATTGAAGGCAGTTATTTGGTTCCACAAGATTCCGATATTCAAAGTAATGATGAGGTAGACCGCGAAGGTATTCGTGTGACGGTAGGCAAGGGCAGTGCCTACGATTTGTATTTGACTCGTGAATTGAAGAAGGCTGAAATTGTGCGTGCATCTACATCACCTACGGTGGTGGATGTATTTGTTGAACAAAAGCTTGAAGTTGCTGCGGGAGTGAAACAACAACTTGAGTCTGATTTGGCTAGATTCATAGGCCATCGTTTATTGCCAGGTCGCTTTATGGTTATTCAGCAAGCTATGGGAACGCCGAAATTGCGTGGTGTTGAAGCGGCGCAATATTTGGCAACCTATGTGGAAGAAATGAAAGCCAGTGGATTTGTGGCAGACGCACTTCAGCGCCATGGCATTTACGGCGCATCAGTTGCGCCCATTGCTTGAAATTGGAGGTTGCATGTTTGCATATGTCGGTTCAAGAACCACACGTGAGCGTAATGCGCGAGGCGATGGCATCAGTGTTTATCAATGTGACCCTATTAAAGGTCAATTAAGTCTGGTTCAAGTTGTTGGTGATTTAGTTAATCCGTCATTTCTTGCTCGCAATAAAGCTGGTGATCGTTTGTATGTGGTGCATGGTGATTGCGAGGACATCAGTGCGTTCAAGATAGATCAACAGTCTGGCAAGCTATCATTCATGAATAGGCAAAGCACAGAGGGGAAAAACCCTGTGCACTTGGCGCTTGATTCCACTGAAAAATTCATCGTAGTTTCTAACCACATTACCGGTACCCTCGTGGTTTTGCCAGTTGCAGATGATGGCGCCTTGTTGCCTTTGATTCAGAAAGTACAACTGGAAGGTGAGCCTGGGCCACATCGTAAGGAACAGCCTTTTACCAAGCCCCATTTCAATCCATTTGATCCAAGTGGACAGTTTGTATTGGTGCCAGACAAAGGTTTGGACAAAGTATTCTCATTTCGTTTTGCTGACGGTAAATTGCAACCTGCCGAAAGACCAGTTGCGCTCGCACGCGAAGCCTCTGGCCCGCGTCATTTAGCCTTTCATCCAAGCCAGCCATGGGTCTATGCCGTCAATGAGTTGGACTCTACCGTCACGGCTTATCATTTTGATAGAAAGACAGGTGGGCTTGAGCCTTTTCAAATTGTGTCCTCATTAGCGGACAGCTTTACAGCAAATAGCCGATCCTCAGAAATTGAGATTGATCGCGATGGACGAACTGTGTATGCCTCGAACCGGGGTGAGGATTCCATAGCGGTGTTCCATGTGAATTCAAATTCAGGCCGATTGAGTTTGATTCAGACACAAAATTCGATGGGGAAAACGCCTAGGTTTTTTGCATTAGATCCAAGTAATCGTTGGATGTATGTGCTCAATGAAGACAGCGATACCATCGAGATTTTTGAAGTGACGTCGAGTGACGGAATGCTCTCGCCCACGCAACATCAAACGAAATGTGGGAGTCCGGTCTGCATGGTTTTTGTATGACTTTGTTTGGAGTATTTGCACTTACGCATAATTTCCACATTTCCTTCCACACCTTTGTAGAAAGCTTGTAACCTATTGATTTTTAATAGGTTTTATTTCTTGAAGCTGCTCATAATCCTTTGGTCCCAGGTTCAAGTCCTGGTGGGCCCACCACTTACAAAGCCACTGATTTTTAAAGTCAGTGGCTTTTTACTTTTTTTGAGATGATCTGATCTAGCTCTTTATTTCACCGTGAAGCGCACACTCATGCTCTTACCTGCAGCGTTGGTTAAGACAGCGATGACTTTGTCTCCCTTGACTAGTTTCACGCCAAGGGCACGCAATTTATTTTCGCCAGCTTCTTTGATTTCCGCTTCCGTTTTGTTGTTACCTTGAAGTGCGGTGAGCTTGCCTGCGAAACCTTTACTCAACATGGGTTTGTCGTGGTCCATCAGGTAAATCGTTGCACCATCTGAGTCGACAACTAACTCAAAGCCGATGTCGTTGGCCATTTGAACAGTGCCGCCGTGCAGGGGCTTGCTGCCGCCGTGAGCCATGGCTGAATTGATATTCAGCAAGACCCCTAATGCCAATCCAGTCATCGGAATCCATTGTTTAAATTTCATGATGTTCTTCTCCTGTTAATGCGTGGTGCCTTACAAGGCGGCACCACCTGGCCTATTGATTGCACCGGTTAGTAAGATTCCTGCATCACCAGTCGTTCAGTCGCCTTGGCACCAAAACGCCAGAAGAGCAAAGGGGTCAGCAAGGTATCGAGCAATGTGGAACTGATCAGTCCACCAAAAATTACAACCGCCACTGGATGCAGGATCTCTTTGCCAGGGGCATCGCCCGACAGCAACAAAGGCACCAGTGCACATGCTGCAACCAGTGCGGTCATCAATACGGGCGTTAGACGCTCAATTGAGCCACGAATGATCATTGATTGACCAAAGGTCTCGCCTTCGAAACGACACAGATTGACATAGTGGCTGATTTTGAGGATGCCGTTGCGGGTCGCAATGCCAGCTAAAGTGATAAAGCCCACCATGGTAGCGACTGACAATGTCACATCTGTAATCCACATTGCAACAACACTGCCAATCAAAGCCAGCGGAATGTTGGCCATGATGATGCTCGTCAACACTGCTGAGCGATATTTCGAATACAAGACCAAGAACATCAACGCCAGCGATACAAAGGACAGTAAGGCAATTTGGCTCGTCGCTTGTTCTTGTGCTTGGAATTGACCTTCTAGGTTGATGAAGCTGCCCGGTGGTAACGGCATCGTTGCAATTGACTGACGTATGTTACCAATGATGCGTCCCATGTCCGAACCATCGGTGTTGGCGTAGACCACGATTCGCCGCCGTCCGTTCTCACGCCCAATCTGATTGGGTCCATCAGCTTCTTCCACAGTAGCGAAGCTCGATACCGGTAGTCGCCCAGCCGGTGTTTCTACCAAAATACGGGCCAGGTCCTGCGGTGAGCGTTGTTCATCGGGAAGGCGCAATACCAGTTCGTAACGCTTGGCGCCGTCAATAATTTGGGCTCCGTGGGCGCCATCAGTCAGGGCCTGTAAGGTGCGAAGCGCTTCTCCGGGTGACAGTCCAGTCTGCGCCAAGCGTTGTGGATCGATTCGAACCATGATCTGCGGAATCAGCACCTGCTTCTCCACAGTCAAGTCCACCAACCCTGGAATGGTCGTTAGCTTTCCTCGCATCTGTTCAGCAAGGCCTCGCAAGGTGTCTGTATCGTCACCGTAGATCTTGATCGCAATTTGTGCTCGCACACCCGAAAGTAAATGGTCTAACCGATGGGAAATGGGCTGACCGATGGCCACTTGGGCGGGTAGCGCTGACAATTGGGCGCGGATCTGTGCCATCACGTGTTCTCTGTTCAAGCGCTGTTTGTCATGTTTCAGATCTACATCAATCTCGGCTGAATGCACACCCTCGGCATGTTCGTCGAGTTCTGCACGGCCCGTGCGCCGACCGACCTGACTGACACCCGTCACTTGAGCGATCAATTCCTCTGCGACAGCGCCCATGCGGTTGGCTTCAGCCAGGGAAGTACCCGGATTGAACATCAGTGAAAGTACCAAAGAGCCCTCGTTGAAAGCAGGCAGGAAAGCTCGGGGAAAGAAGGGCACACTGGCGGCTGCTAAAGCGACGGCTGTAAGCGATGCACCCATCAGAACGCGGGCTCGAGGAAACGACCAGTTCAGTAGTCGTTGGTCTAAGGCTTTAAGGCGGGCGACCAAGGGGCTATCGCCGTGACCAAGTTGCTTCATGCGTAGCAACAGGTAACTGCATAAAACCGGCGTGACGGTCATTGACACAGCCATCGACGCCAAGATTGAAACAATGTAGGCGATTCCCATAGGGGCAAATAGTCTGCCTTCAATGCCTGGTAAAGCAAAAAGCGGAACAAACACCAACACCACAATGACCGTTGCATAGACGATGCCAGACCTAACTTCAACGCTGGCTTGTCTTACCACCTCCATCACAGCGAGTGGCTTTTGAAGGCTCTGGTTTTCCTTCAGGCGGCGCAAGATGTTCTCCACATCAACCACCGCATCATCCACCAATTCGCCAATGGCAATTGCCAAACCGCCCAAGGTCATGACATTGATCGACTGATCTAGCCAGCGAAATACCAACGCAGTGACGCCCAGTGAAAGCGGTATCGCCAAAAGAGAAATAAGTGTTGTGCGGGCGGACAGCAGGAAGGCGAATAAAACGATGGCCACCATGATCGCGCCATCCCTTAAAGCCTCGGTCACATTGCCGATGGAAGCTTGAATGAAATCAGCCTGTCGAAATAGCACTTTGGGTTCTTGTAGCCCCTTGGGCATGCCTGCCTTAAGGTCAAGCAAAGCTTGTTCAATCTGACGGGTCAGTTTGACCGTATCTGCAGCGGGTTGTTTTTGCAAACTCAAAATCACTGCAGGTTGACCTTGATAACCAGCGTCGCCACGCTTGAGGCCTGCGGCGAAGCGCACTTTGGCTACTTGCTGAAGCAGTACTGGTTGACCATTTTTCCAGGCCACCGCCATGCCCTGTAAATCCTCCAGGCGCTGGGTGCGACCCATGTGTCTGATGAGGTATTCACGACTGTTCAGGTCAATAAAGCCACCACTTGTATTTCCTGCATAACCTCGCAGTGCCTGTTCAACCTGGCTCAGGGAGATGCCAAACTGCGCCATCCGGGCTGGGTCTGGCTCTACCCGAAGCTGTCTAACTTCACCACCAATGGGTATGACTTGTGAAACGCCGCTGATGCCCAGCAGACGAGGGCGCAAGACAAAGTCTGCATATTCGCGAGCTTGCATCGGTGTGGCCGCACCTTCAGAGACTTGAAGCGGCAAGGCGATGAGCATGATTTCGCCCATGATGGACGAGACCGGCCCCATGACCGGTGTCATGTCATTTGGCAGTTGGCTGCGAAGTTGCGCCAATCGCTCTGCCACCAATTGACGATTGCGGTAGATGTCGGTGCCCCAATCAAATTCGGCGTACACCACTGAAAGACCGATACCTGATGTGGAGCGAACCCGTGTGACGCCGGGCATGCCGTTGAGCGCAGTCTCAATTGGAAAACTGACCAGTTGCTCAACCTCTTCTGGGGCCATGCCGCCAGCTTCGGTGAGTACGGTAACCACAGGCTTGTTGAGGTCAGGGAAAACATCGACCGGTGTACGCAATGCGTTGATCGCCCCATAAGCCATGAGCACAGCAGCAAAGGCTAGAACGAAAAGACGATTGCGTAGGCTGTATTGAACGATCCAGTTAAACATGTTGTTGGTTCCTCGTTTAACGGATTTGCGCCACCAGACCCGCGCCTTGCACTAGCACCCTGTTGTCGGGCGCTAAGCCTTGAGTCACGAGAACGGTGACTGCGTCTAGGGGTTGAATTTGGACCGGTTGAGGCGTGTACCGTTCGGTTCCGGTCTTGATCCACACCACTGGCTCGTTAGCTGGGCTTCTTACGACCGCTGATGCTGGCAACACGATGCCTTTGCGTCTTTCCTTGAGCGACGCTAACAAAGTGACAGGCTGGCCCAGTGCAAGTGGCGTCGTGCCGGCCGTCACCAATGCACGGAAATTGAGAGGCAATACACCGTCTCTTAAAGCGCGCGCAGCACCTATCATTTGTAGTTTGACCCCATCGAAGCCGGCTAGGTGAGCGGCGCTCAGGCGGTTTCCGAGTGACACATCAGGCGTGCTGGCCTCAACCATCAAGCGGGTGGGATCAAGGATCTCAACCAGCAGGTCACGTGCGTCAACGATTTGTCCTACTTTTAAATCTGCACGGGCGATCACACCCGAGATAGGTGCAATGAGTGGCTCACGAGACTCAATGCTTAATGCTGTGCGCTGTTCACGCTCGGTCAGGGAGCGAAGCTCAACACGCGCGGCGTCGATTTCCTTGCGCGGTACGGTACCTTCAAGCGCTTCAAGTCTCAGCAATTTTTGCTGTGCCAGTTCACGTGCAGCTTTGAGTTCAATATGTTGAGACTGCTGAGCAGACAAGGTGAACGGATCAGCATGGTGTCGCAACCAAGCCAACACCTCACCCTGACGCACAGTCTGGCCTGCGACAGGAAGACCACGCGAACCCATCTCGACCCGTCCTCCATGAACAGCCTGAACCTGACCGCTGGCGTTGGGATCGGCCACAACCCGGCCCGGTAACTGTATGGTCACAGCCGCCTCAACCTCAGGGGCAATTTGAGTCCGTAGCCCCATGCGCCGTTGTGCAAGTTTGGGCACATTCACACTGCCATCGGGCAAGCGTGCTAGACCGCTGGATGCCGGAGCGGTTGCTTGATCTAAATGCTCACCATTGGGGCCGTGAGCGCCTGGTGAAGCCCAAGCCAGGGCTGAAGATGCAATGGCCAGCATTGCGATATGAGCTTTGATAGAGGTTGTCTGGTAGTTCATGCTTTACCTCCTAGCGAGAAAGAACTTTGTTGTTTTCTGCGAAGTCGCACGAGTGCAATGGTGATCAGTGATAAAACAACGAAGGCGGTTAAAGCCCACCACTCCCAATGGATGCCGCGATCATGATCGTCTTGAGAAACTTCAACCTTCAGCAAAGCATCCAGCAGGTCGCTGTCTTTACCTGCAAGAACTGTGATCACCAATGGATGCTCGCCTGGTTCAGAGAGTTTCTTGAGCATGGCGGGATCATCGACTGCGTAATCTCCCATGTCATCGTGGTACTTGGCTTGAGCCTTGACGCCGCCGGACTCAACTTCCACCTGGGCTTGAAGCACCGGTTCGTTGGTGGCAAAGCGATCAATGAAGATGGACAGTTCGCCACCGCCCAAATTACCCACCAATTCAAAAAGTTCTGACTTGGCTTCAATGCGAGGACTTGTTTGTTTAGACCCCGACTGGCTTGTTTGTGCAGCATCCAGATGTTCACCGTTAGGGCCGTGTGCTCCTGGGCTTGCCGTTGCCAGAATGGGCAAGGTCATGCCAATAGAAATCACTGAAGCAATGACAATGGCTTTGTATTGTTTATAGAAGTTCATGGTGTCACTCCCAAAGATTGGTTAAACCTGGCGATTGCGAGGTGTGTTTTGATGATCTGTCGCTGATATGCGTTTTGCGCCGAAGTCGACATTGACATGGCGCGAAGGTAGTCCGGTAAAGATGTCTCACCAGCTTTGAAAGATTTTTCAATCAATTGAGTTCGCTCTGTTAGCAAGTCAGAGCGTTGTTTGGCTGACTGAAGTTGTAAATTCGCGTTAGAAAGGCCCTCTTTGGCAAGCTGATGTTCTGACATCAGATACTCCAGGGTCCTCATTTCTTGGGCTGATGCTACTTCCAATTCTGAGAGCGCAGCCGCCAAAACGGGGAGATGGCGATCTGCCGAACCCAATGGAATTCGCAAAGCAATCTGCAAACTTTTTTGACTGGGTAAGCTCTTGGCAGAAATATCTTGCCGCATCCCAAACTTGAGCTCTGGCGTGTCTCGCTTGGATATTTCTGCCAGCGAAAGTTTTTTACGGGCTTCATCAGTTGCTTGAGTGGCCAATAGGAAAAAAGGGTGATTAGAGATGCTTGAATTTGCGTGCGGTAGTTCTGCACTGACTTGGGTTGCTAAAGGCAAGGCACTGCCCATCAGAGTTGCCCAGCGAGACTTTTGCGCTTTAAGTTGAAGCGCAGCTTCTGATTGAGAAGAAAGCGCAGCAAGTTGCTCACTCTGCGCAATCATGCTGTCCGAGCGCGCCAAGTCACCAGCTTTTACACGTCGATCGACATCGTGCAAAACAGATGAAAGATTTTGCAGCAGGAAAGTAATTTGTTCGTAATTTGCTTCTGCTTCATTCAGTGCCCAAATTGCTTCACGCACTTCACCTGCAATGTGAAGTCGAACTGCTGCCAAATTCAGTTTGGCTTTGTCGAGTGATGAGGTGGCCAAATCATTTTGTGCTTTGCGCTGCCCCCAAAGCCAAATTGGCACACTGATGCCGATTTCTGTTTCTTGAGCCCCTGAATTGGTTTGATGTCGGTCTTCTCGCCTAGAGAGCTCTATTGAAGGCGACTTTGCCCAATACCTTTGTGCAGCAATTTTTTCAGCAGTTTGTCGGTTGACAAGACCCGAGGCTTCTTTGGCACTGATTGCGCGTTGCCATGCCACGTCAACTGCTTGAGATAGCGTTAGGGAGATAGGACTGAGTTGCTTATTGTCCTGGGCGTGCGCGGCACTCAACCCAAACCAAAAGCACATCGCCATCAGGATGTGATTCTTCATATGAAACTCGCTCATGAAAGGCATGCCGAAATAAATTCAGCACGCATGCTGATTCACCCCTTAAAAGAAGTGGCTAAAAATCAGGCGAGTGATCGAGGCGGTCGGAACAGTAAATCGACCAGCACATTTGCATGAAAAGTGATAGCCGAATTTGCAATGTGTGAGGGGCTTTGAATGCCGAAATTAAAATATTGAACAGTTTCAAGTGCGACATTGACATTGGCGCTGTCTAGCGCCATGTGAATGGCCGAATGTATGGAGTTATCTTCGTGGATATCACCGTCATCGTCGTGATGGTGTGAAACGGAATGTGCGTGTAATTCGAGATGATCGGCATCCAAACCTTGACTTTGGGATGTGCCCATCACCTGATATGCTCCGGCAACTGAATGCCAGAACATCATCAATATAAGAGTAATGAGCAATTTATGACGCATTCAAATATCCTACCAGAATAATTTTTCAGCCGTGATAGAGGTTTAAAGAATATGTTGGCAGCCCCCTTATGAAACAGGAAGTGATATACGCTTTGCTGGCCGCTTTGCTCTTTGGCGCAAGCACGCCATTTTCCAAAGTTTTGCTTGAGTACCAGGCACCAGTGACGCTAGCGGGCTTGTTGTACTTGGGAAGTGGGTTGGGTCTTGGCCTTATTCGTATTTTGCGAGATCGCGGATGGAAGTCGGCAGGCCTTGAAAAGGGTGAATGGCGCTGGCTACTGGGGGCCATATTTTTTGGTGGTGTGCTTGGCCCGGTCAGTTTGATGTTGGGCTTGGCTCAAACTACTGGCGCTACTGCGTCGTTGTTGCTAAATTTAGAAGCGGTGCTGACGGCAATCATTGCCTGGATCGTTTTTAAAGAAAGCGCCGACAAGAGAATAGTGCTGGGCATGTTGGCCATCGTGATGGGTGGGTTGGTTTTATCCTGGCAACCAACCGGTGGATTGGAATCCAATGGGTTTGGCCCCTTGTTAATTTGTACAGCATGTCTTTGCTGGGCCATTGACAACAACTTCACTCGCAAGGTGTCAGCCACCGATGCCTTGTTTGTTGCAGGCGTTAAAGGACTGATCGCAGGCGCTGTGAACTGTTTGCTGGCTCTACTTTTAGGTCTTTCGATGCCAACGGGTCTTGTAGTCATGGCAACCATGACACTTGGACTGATGGGTTATGGATTGAGCCTTGTACTTTTTGTATTGGCGTTGAGGGGCTTGGGTACGGCCCGCACAGGCGCATACTTTTCAACGGCACCGTTTATTGGCGCTGCGATCTCAGTGGTTTGGTTCGGTGAAGCAACGAGTGGCTTGTTCTGGTTGTCAGCTTGTTTGATGGCGATCGGTGTCTGGATACACCTCACAGAGCATCATGAACATGAGCACCATCATGAACCACTAGATCATGAGCATCCCCATACCCATGATGGTCATCATCAGCACCTTCACGACTTTGCGTGGAATGGTCAGGAGCTGCATGTTCATAGACATGTCCATGCAGAAGTTACGCACAAACACCCCCATTACCCAGATATTCATCATCGACACTCACACTGATGAAATGCAGGCTTGAATTAAGACTTGTTCCTCAGGGTCAAAAGTCCTTCTTCTCGCCGTATCGTTTTATTTTTTTCCAAAAACGCCAATGTTCGATAAAGGGCTTCATGCGAGACGCCGAGTTCTCCCGCCAAAGACTTCAGTCCTGTGTTGACTTGAAACTGTCCATTCTTGCCCTCTGTATCAATTAGATGCAGTACACGGTCTTTCACTGACTTCATGCTCAAACGCTCGCAGTGAAGTCGCAAGCGCTTAACTTCGCTGTTGAGCATATCAATCCACCGACTTGCAAAGTCTGGGTCTCGATTAAGGACCGCTGCCAATTCTTTTGCCGGTACTTTGATCACGGTCGTGTCGGTGACGGCCAGTGCATCACAGTGGTATTTGGCGGCCTTCAGACTTGCCTCGCTAACAAAGCCAAGTCGAGTCCTCTGAAGTACGACAGGCTCCCCTTGAAGCCCTGTTCGCTCTAGAGTTATCTCGCCACTGACCACAAAGAACATCCATTGAGGACGCTCTCCTGTGAGAAAGAGCCGTTGGTGCTTCTTGTAATAGGCACCTTCGCACAGCGCATGCATTTGCGTAGGTAGCAGCGTAGTGATCGCCGGCGGAAGAAGAATGCTTTTCATATGACCAAAATCATACGCGTATTGGCGAGACTGCTCAACAATTCGGCTAACAAATAAGGAGGTCTCGTCAAAGTGGATCGAGTTGTTGTTGTAACTAATTAAATCAATCAGGAATTGAATATGAACACCGTAAAGAAAATCGCATTAAGTGTCGCAGCCACCTTCAGCCTTGGCTTGGTTGTCGTGTCTGTTTTCGCTCAGCAAGGCCCTTTGGGAAACGGCATGGGTCAGGGCATGATGCGTGGAGGAATGATGCATGGACAAATGGCGGGACAAAATTCCGACATGAAAGTCATGCGAGAGTTAATGACGCCAGCTGAAAGGCTTGCCATGATGGACAAGATGATTGACGCCAAAACGCCAGAGGAGCGCCAAGCCATCATGAGTTCGAACCACACTGAGATGGAAAAGCGTGCCAAGGACAAAGGCATGACTTTGCCAGCAGGACAAGGACCACACATGATGTGGGGCAGAAACTGCGGATAAATTATCTGTATGCGTAAAACCACTGGGTGGTTTTACTTTTCAATAAAAGGAATTTCTATGTCAGTCAATCAAATTCAAGTTCATGTTGAAAACATCAAGTGCGGTGGCTGTGAGAAGTCCATCATCAAAGGTCTGACCTCGATCCAAGGTTTATCCAATATCGTGGTTGACCGAGATCAGCAGTTGGTCAAGGTGACAGCGAACGAGTCTTTGCGAGAAGCCATTGCTGCAAAGCTCAAGTCCATGGGTTATCCAGAATACGGCAGTGTCAGTGGCTTAGATTCAGGGCTGGCAAATGCAAAGTCATTTGTAAGCTGCGCCATTGGGCGAGTTTCCTAATGATTTGAAAAAGGCTATGGACAATAAAACTCCAAAGGTCGAAGTGAATTAAGCGGCTTCCACATATGCATCCACACCTCTTTAGCATTCATGTAACCTATTGATTCCATTGAGGTTGAATTTCTTGAAGCTGCTCATAATCCTTTGGTCCCAGGTTCAAGTCCTGGTGGGCCCACCACTTAAAAAGGGTACATACTGGAGACATCGTTTACAGTTTGTACCGGTCACATCGTTAACACCCTAGGT
>Ga0214919_10005574_pt1 | contig 17755 bp, 13 predicted proteins | sample LL1503_MetaG_FD_177994 | JGI IMG/M metagenome (GOLD analysis project Ga0214919, IMG submission 177994) | Freshwater microbial communities from Lake Lanier, Atlanta, Georgia, United States - LL-1503 | ecosystem: Environmental > Aquatic > Freshwater > Lake | place: USA: Georgia | collected...
TCTATTAAAAAATGACCTTTCGCGATATCTTAAAAATGCAATTCGGTGTTAACTTACCCATCAGCGGTGGAATAGGCAACTCCATCGAAAGTGCGGTAATAATTGAAAATGCGGGTCCATTGAACGATTATACCGAAATAGAATATACTCTTTTAAAATACATTGGCATTGGCCGGGGTATTGAATGGAAGGTAGCAAAGCAGGAATTAATCTTTCACGAAGGCAAGAAAATAGATAAAATAATAATTGAAACGACACAGCAAAAGGGCAATCAACTTTCCATAGCCTTGGAAAATCATTATTTTGATATAACTGCCTGTTTTGGTAACCCTGTAGTCAAAGAATTGCAAGTTAAAGAGGAAGATAAAATAGAGGGTATGAAAAAATTTCTGGATACTTTGATTGATGATATTAATAAAGAAAAAAAATAAATTAGCTGACCAGCAAATAAGACAATCGATTCTTAAAAATCAGGGAATTAAAGCTACCAGAAATGACTATTTTTTATCCAAAACACTAATGAAAATTAATCAGTGAATGAAAAAACTTAGAGTTATAGATTTTTTTTGTGGAGCTGGAGGGTTTTCTGAAGGATTCAGGCAAATGGGGTATGAAATTGTATACGGTTTCGACCATTGGAAACCTGCTGTAGAAACATTTAATCATAATTTCAGTTTGAATTGTGAGCCCAAGAATATCTTAGACTTTAAAAATTCTATTACTGAAATTGAAAGCTTACCCGATACAGAAATAATCATAGGAAGCCCTCCTTGTGTTAGCTTCTCAAGTTCAAATAAATCTGGTAGTGCGGATAAATCATTGGGGGTTGAATTGACAGAGGCCTTTTTGAGAGTAATAGCAGTTAAAAAACATAAATCAAACTCTATTCTTAAAGCTTGGTATATGGAAAATGTAGTCAATTCTAAAAGATATTTACAAACTGCCTACACTTTCAAAGATTTAGGTTTAACAGAATGGGCCAATAAAAATAGAATTAGTCCTTTAAAAATAGCAATTGATTTATACGAGAATACTACCATTATTAACTCAGCTGACTACGGTTCTTTCCAAGCTAGAAAAAGGTTGATTTCAGGAGAGATAATTAAAAAAGGCAAACTTATTTTACCCAAAGAATCCCATTCAGAAGATGGGCTTGACGGTAAAAAGAAATATTCGACAATCGGGAAAATGAAGCAAAATTTGCCTCATCCGTTCACAAAACTGTCAGACAAAATTATTGCTGATCCACAATATCAAATTAAGATTTCGCAAAATAGGCTAACAGATCATTTTTATGATACGGGTATTTATAAGGCGGAATGGAAATTTTCGAAAAACCGAAAAACTAACCATCCGTTCATGGGTAAAATGTCATTCCCTGAAAACGAGAACAGGCCTAGTCGAACTATTACTGCAACAAAAATTGCTAATTCTAGGGAGTCTATAATTTACAAGTCCGAATTTAGCAGAGTTGGCGATGGCGAATATCGTCTTCCAACAGTTAGAGAAGCGGCGACAATAATGGGATTTCCTCTTACCTATCAATTTATTGGAGCAGAAAATAATAAATGGCGTCTAGTTGGAAATGCAGTATGCTGTTCAGTGAGTAGAGCTTTTGCTAAAGTTGTTCTTGATGAGTTTAAAATTTCTATTCCAAATTGCCTAAAACTAAATCACGATTCAAAAATTGAAGGTCTAGTAAACCTGAACACCTTTAAATTGAAGTCATTTAATAAGCCCCCTGTCAAAAACCAAGGGTCAAGATTTAGAGGACATGCCATTAAAGATGGAAATTTAACAGTCACTCTATCCAACTACGATATTGAAAAAAATCCTAAGTCTGCAGAAGGCAAGTGGTTCACCTCTATTCAATATGGAACTGGAAAAGGATTTCCAATTCAAAAAGTAAATGATAAGTATTACAAAAATCTTGAAGAGATAATAAATCAATACAAAAGTGGGAGGACTTTTTTAAAGCACATCAATAATGGATTTTCGGAGAAAATCGGGAATGCTAATGAACTGCAAAAACTTTATGAACTACAAAAGTCAAGTAATAAATATACAGAACCAACAGAGTTGGTTGATTTAGTTCAAGAAATAATAGAAAAGCTTGATATTGAAAATGTTGAAATTGAGCAAAAGAAATTTAAAATCTTCAAGCATAAGGTAAAAGTACCAGTAAAGCAATTTTTTGCATTGTATGCAATAAACAAAATTTCATCAATTGCTAATCAAAATTGATTATGCCAGTAAAATTTTATCCAAATAACCCATTAGATGCTTTAGAGTCAATCATTAAAGATTCTGACGGAAACACTTTACATGGGGAAATTGAAATTTATCGAAAACTATACAAAGACCTTGATGAAAGTAAAATTGAGTGGATAGTATGGCATGACGTAAATCTACCTGAGCACTCTGAGCGTGATAATGATTACAAGAAAACAAAGTCTCAGATAGATTTTTTAGTTATTAGCACATACGGAATAATTGTAATTGAAGTTAAGGGTGGGCAAATATCTCTAAAAGAAGGCAATTTTTATTATGGTAGTAATTTTAGCAAAAAAATTCAAAACCCCTTTAAACAAGCTGAGGGACAAAAATCAACACTAAAAGAAAAAATTTTAAATAATTTTCAAAATTTTCTTTTTGCAGAAGCTGTGGCATTTCCTCATTTAGATCATGCCTTTATATTCAAAATAGTGAATCCGAATTTATTATGGACGAAATATTTAGCTCCAAATTATAATAATTCAATTTGTGAATTCATTTTAAGTGTTTTTGAATATACTAGAAATATCCACAAGAAATATGATAGAACTTATGGACGATTACAGAAAAAGGAAATTGAAAGTATTATACGAATATTGAGTCCTACGATTGCAGATAGAAATAAATTAAATTCAATTAATGTCCTTGAATGGTTAGGAGTTGAAAATATTGACATCTTAAATAGCCTATACAAAAATCCAAGAATTATGATTGAGGGCCCACCAGGGTGTGGCAAGACTACTATTGCAAAAGCTTTTATTGATAAGCAGCATAATAAGAATGGAATTTACTTGTGTTGGAACAATCTTTTAATGCACTATACAAAATCTTTAATATCTGAAAGAAAATTTTCTGGCAATATAGAAGTGACTACCTATTTTAGATTTTTTCAAAAACACAATCCGTCACTTAGTTTTGAAAATTTAAATTCATTGAGTGAAGATCAATTTTATGATATGGTAAAAGATACCATTCAAAGACTTGAAAAAGCTGACAATCTGAAACCGTATGATTTTATTGTAATTGATGAAGCACAGGATTTACTTGATAGAGGCTTAGATTTATTTATAAATAAATTTTCCGGATTTAACGGCCAAGGCTTAACAAATGGAAACTCATTGATATTATTCGATATTGACCAAAGTTATTCATTAAGTGGCAGGAATGTTTCTGAGATTGCCGACTTGCTGATGGTGTACTATTGTCATTTTAAAATTAATGAAGTAAAAAGAAGTTCTCAAAATCCTGACATTCGAAAGCTTTCATCTGAAATTTTAGAATACCCCGAAATTTTAAAAGAGGATAATTTTAAAGAAAGGTTTCAAAATATAGAAATCAAAATTCATAAAAATTTACAAGATGTTAAGTCCCATATTGTAAAAAATATTTTAACTCCAATCAGAGAAACAGATTCTTCTTTAAAGGGAAAAGATTGTATAGTTTTAATTGAATCGACTTTTTTAAGAGGAATCTATAAGGAGAAAGAAGACTTAAGAGAACTGCTAATTATGAAGGATGTTGAAGAATTAACAGAAAAGAATATTGGAGACACGGCAAACAAATTGAGATATTCTTCTATACTAAAGTTTAAAGGGCTTGAAAAAAAGAATGTTTTTTTAGTGATTTCCAAACCAAGTGATTTAAATAAATATGAACTTTTCATAGGAATTACAAGAGCTATATTGAATATTCAAATTAATATTATTGATTAATTAATGCAATTAATAAAGCAACATATTACACCTTTATTACATTCATTTGCAAATGAAGAATCAAGTACATCAAAAAATATTTTTAGTGAAATTCAAAATGATTTCAAATCTAACTTTATTGAAATAATTTGTTATTTAGATAACTTATTCAATAAAACGTTCTCAATCACAAATAATGATATAACTGCGTTACATATTCATATAGAAGATGAATTTAACGAAAAAGAAAAATTGCTTATTGCTGAATTTTTGATTATTAAAACATTCAACCACTATCATTCTTATGATAAAAATACTAATGAAGTCAATATGTCACTCAATGAACAAATAGCTGCGTTGGAGATAAAGCTAAACAGTTTAGAAATGAAATGTCCAGAAGGTGCAAGCGGAACTAATGGAGGAAATAAAATTTGGAAAAATTGGATACAGGATAAGAAAGAAAATAGAACTCTTTTGGATTTTTATAAAAAAATAAATATAAATTCTTCTCTAAAACCCAAGTTACTTATAAATACTCAAAAAAACTTTTGTAGTTCAGTTTCTCAAATATTTGAATTTAAACCATATTGTGTATTACTGAACAGTAATAATAAAAGTTACAATTTACTAAATGCAACCAAAACCCTGCGTGAAATAGATACCATCAATAATGAAATTATAGATTCATTGGATTTAATTATACTCTTCGATTGTGAACGAAAAAACCTAATGTCTAATTTTTCATTTGAAGAAATTAATAAATGGAACTCAGATTATGATTCTAGATTTAAAAAATATTTGATTATCACTTTTGGCAAGGAATATCAATCAATAAATAATGTAAGAAATAAAATAGAGTTAATTAAGGACAGATTTAAAATACCAATTAATTCTTCCTACACGATAAATAAGTCCGAAATAGATTTTCTTCTCAAAAGAAAAGAAAAATTCTCAGCATCCATTGATTTTGTTGGATTTGAATCCTCAGTTTTTTGGGACACATTCGTATTAGAAACAAGCATTAGAGAATTATATGAATTGAGATCTATAAAATTGAAGAATATCTATTCTATTTGCTTTAATGATGAAATCAAAGGTTATATCATTGATGAAATATTCTCAAAAAAAGATTCATCAGAGTTAATTTCTTCAAGCACTAAAATGGCAATTCTAGAATTAAGAGATGAAGATGCCGAAACTTTAAAAGAGGCTCTTTCTAGCACTTTAGACATAATAATAAATTCTGGAGTTAAATTGAAAATCACAGAAAGCTTAACAAATACACCAACTATTATTGTTGATGAGGTGATAATTAGAAATGGAAAGTTGATATCAAAAATAACAGATTGTTTTGGCTTAACAAGATTAATAAAATTCAAAACTTGGTCAGATATATTAGATTTTAGTTCAAATTATTTTCTTATCCTCTCCTATCGTGATCAGGGTAAGTTCCCCAATTATTATTTTCCCAATTTATTGGAGATTGAACTCAAACCTGAGACAAAATCTAATGCAATATTACCTCATTTCCTGTTTGGCCATCATTATCATTGGGCAAAATACTACCTTTTAAGGGAATATCATAAATACTTAAATCATCCAATCAGAGAAAAGTATTTTGAATGGGATGAACTCAAAAAAATAATTCAAGCACAAAAACCAGAAACAAAACTCATAATTGATTGGAACTTAGAAAATGAATACTCAAGTTCAGAAAACAGGGAAACTTATAAAATAAAATTACTAAATCAAAGAGTAAAAACCTATCATAGTTCAGACTTATTGATTTTTAGTGAAATTAATACAGCAAGACCTAGAATTGAAAGAGCAAAATGGTTTTTTGAAAATGAAGACCTTGATGGGTCCAAATACAGAATTCAAAAACTTGATGAATTATTGGATGAGTTTAATCCTGCAGAAAGATTAATTGATACCACGAAGCAAGAACTAGATTTAGAAATCATTAGAAAACAGCTTGGACTTGGCAATGAAACAGCTGGTAGAATTTGGAAAATACTATTAAGAAAAAAATCGGAACTCTTAGGGATTGAAGCTTTATACGAAGAATTAAAGTTAATATTTGACAAAAATAAAATCCCACTAGTCTCAATAAATCATTTTAGAAATTCTTGGATAAATATAGAAAGTGATTCTTTAATGCCCAGAGGCAACAAAGTATTCAAATTTTTGTGCGATTATCTAGGGCTAAATGATAATTACAGATTAATTCTCTATAGATTGAAGAATGCTTCAATTAGCGGAAAGATAGAAGCAACCAAAAAGTATAGTAATCTCCTTAGAGATTTATTCGCAGATGGGTGTTTTGATAGCAATATATCAGTACAAATAATATTGTCAAATAGAATCCTGTATTATAGAAATAATCATTCTTTAGATGAGTTAGGGATTGACAATGTTAATCCATTAAACGGTCTTACTGCACTTATAGAACTTATACAACCAGAGCTAAAACTAATAGAACTTGAAACCATTGAAAAACTAAGCAATGAATAAAACTATAGATAAAAGAAATTCATTAGAGCGTTTTATTCGAGAACAGACATTGGGTCCGGGAATTAACGGCTATCGATATGTCGATATTGAGAATGAAACTCTTGTTAACCAAAAACTTATTGGTGAAGCATCAATAAACTATTCATCTGAAATTTTAGATATTGTACCTGCTGCAATATACAGCACTGGAATTTTGTATCCTGAAGACAAAAGCGGTACTTATAAAGAAGGAAATACTTTAGATAATAATGAGCAAACAGATAAAAAAGATGAAGCAGACGAACAAGACTCTCAAAATAATAGTTCAGAAGATATAGAGGCAACCGAAGGTGTAGAATTAAATCAAATGTTTCCAAGAACAATGGGCTTGACTTGTTGCCTTGATAGCAAATTCTTAGATAAGGGTACAATAGAATTTAAGGTTCGTTTTCGATATTATCAAAAGCTTAAACAAGATAAAGAAGGAAAATTCAACAATAAATATGGCCTTTTATGTGAAGTTAATCACGAAGAAATTCAGAAAATCATTACCAAGTATGAACTTAATTCGTTTAAAATAAAGTCCATTAATGACAACAATTTTCTCTTATTGTCAAAATTATCATTTGAAGAAATAACGCAGATAAAAACAAGAATCGGAGAAATACAAAAGCAAATTGCAGAAATTCTTTTTGATGAAGCAAATGCAATATCAATAATTCCACAACTAATAAAAGCATCTTGTTATTTGAGTAATTTGAAATCGTCAATCTACTACGAATTAAAGAATACGATTACAAATGAAGATGTCCGAAAGAAGCTTTATGAAGTAACTCAAAAAATAGAAATTGCAGAAAACATCACAGACCATTTCAGGAACTTGTTAGATATCTATTCAGGAGGATATGGTTTATGGCAGTCCAAACCTATTGAAAGAATTATAAAATTAGAAAACCTACATTTTCCAGAGCAATTAAGAAAAATATCCTACTTGTACAATAAGCCATATGACGATGTTATTATTTCAGCAATTCAAGAAGATGGAAAAATCACTAATGGATTAAAAGATATTTTTCGATTTAATTTAGATGATAAAAATGAAGATTACGCTTCTCTTTCTGCAAACATTCAGCTGAGTAGAGATTCAAGAAAAGAGAGTAACCAAGTTTTTCTTAAAATTCAATTGATAAATACAAGTATTGCATTTGATGAAGCAAAAAAAAATGATAATAGATATTACTCAACATTTAACGAATTAGTTAATCAGAAATCATTCTTTGGAGTTAATCTTTCCATTGAAAATGGTTATTTGGTGCCATACAACAATCATGAATATAAGTCTGAAAAAGATGATACTTATTCTGAAGACACAACAACATTATTTATTTATAATCAATTTAAAGACTATGCTATTGGCCACGGTTGTTCTGTAAAATGGAATCATACCAATGAAACAAAAATTGTAGAAACCGAATATTTACCTTTTTGTGAAACCCCTGATATTGACCCAATTCCAAGAGATAAAAGTAAGGATGCCGTAACCAATGAAAAAGAAGGCTTTGTTTCTCCATTATTTTTAGAAAATTCACAATCTCAGGAATTTAAATGGCTATCTATTTTTTCAGATGCTTCGAATGATGATATTGTAACAGGACTGAACGAATTTGTCGATTCCTACGGAAGCTGGATTGAACTTAAAAGGAAAGATAAAAAATATCAGGATATTTATTCTGGAATTGCAAAACAAGAGTTAGATAAGTGCGAAGGTGATTATATAAGAATGAAAAAGAATATTACTGATTTTCTTTCAGGCCAAAGCAATAAAGAAAAGCTAGATTCTTTTCGTTTGATGAATGCAGCAATGTTTATGCAGTTATGGCATTCTGTAATGTCAAAAAATCATAAAGTAGAGTCTTTAATGAATCAAGATGATTTTACATATTTTAATTCTCAATTTTATATTAATGCTGATGATAAATTATTTACTCCCTATACACAATCTGCTGGTTGGAGAGCTTTTCAGCTTGCCTTTATCCTTTTAAACTTAGATGGAATATTTAAATCCGATGACGATACAAATTGGGATAAAAGAAATAATTGGGTTGATCTAGTTTGGTTTCCAACTGGTGGTGGAAAAACAGAAGCCTATCTTGGTTTAATTGCTCTTACTATAATCAATCGAAGAAAGGAATTTAAAGAAAAAGGTGGCGGTACTGCTGCTATTATGCGATATACTCTTCGATTACTAACAATGCAGCAATTCCAAAGAGCAACTTTGGTAATAATGGCCCTAGAATTAGTGAGAAGATGGGGCAATTATGAATTAGGCGAAGAACCTATTTGCATTGGTTTATGGGTTGGTAACAACTCTTTACCTAATAAACTATTACATAACCCTAATGATAGAATCAAAGACTCCTTGTTAGCTGAATTTGAAAAAATCAACAAAGATGAAAAAAACAAAATTCCTCTGGATAAGTGTCCTTGGTGTGGTTCGAAATTAAAAGCTGAGACCACAACACATTCGGATACAACAGCAACTATTTTTGAAACAGATAGGCTGCATTTGTATTGTTCCAATACGAAAAAATGTTCTTTTGGCTTTGGAAAAGGAAGACCTAGTTCCAGGAAACTTTACCAAGGTCCTATTCCAGTATGTTTATCAGACGAAACAATATATCAGCATCCTCCAGCCTTACTATTCGGAACAGTTGACAAATTTGCTCAATTGGCTCATAAAATTAATGGAACAAACAATGGAAGAAATGCTGACTCAAGAAGAATATTTGGAATAGGGAATTGGGAAAATGGAAAACCGAAGGATGGTTATTTACCTCCTGATTTAATTATACAAGATGAATTACACTTACTTCTTGGGCCTCTTGGCTCAGCAGTAGCATTATTTGAATCTGCTATAGATCAACTTTGTACAAGAAAAGATGGAACAAGACCTAAAATTATTTCATCTACAGCTACGACAAGAAATACGCAATTGCAAATTGCAGCACTTTTTGATAGAAAAGTAAATCTATTCCCAAAGCCAGGGGTTGAATGCGATGATTCATTCTTTGCATTTTATCGAAGAACGTTTAAAAGTATTGCTAACAAAATACCAGAATATCTTTCTAAAAGAAAATACATTGGTGTTTTACCTACAGGAAGAACACAGATTTGGATGCAAATGAGATTAGCTGCAATCATAATGACTCATAAAGCCATTTTTGAATTGAAGGAGTTGGGAGAAAAACATCCGATTGAATATGATTCATACCAAGATTTTGAAAAGGCAATGGATTATTATCATACTACAATTTCCTATTTCAACAGTCTTAAAGAAGTTGGGAAAACTCAATCTCAAGTTCAAACATATATTTTGAAGGAATTAAGAAGAGTGTTTGCAAGGGTTGTAAGGCCTCAAAAATTAATGCATTCTATTTACACTTATGGCCCAATACAAGAGTCTGAATTAACTGGAAGGCTTTCAGGGGAAGAAGTTAAAAATGAATTAAAAAGTGTAGAGACTAAATGGAATGCTAAAAAACGTTTCGCAAGCAATGAAAATAACGAATTGATTAGAGGTAAAGTTCCTCCAGAATTCGTTGTTGCAACAAATATGATTTCAGTTGGAATTGACGTATCAAGATTCAATACTATTATTATGAACTCTATGCCAAGAAATACTGCTGAATATATTCAGGCAAGTAGTCGTGTTGCTAGAAATGATTATGGAATTGTATTAACCGTTCATCATCCGTTCAGGTCAAGGGATATTTCTCACTATGAAAAATTCATTGAGTTCCACGAAAAAATGTATAGCTACGTTGAACCAATTTCTATAACTCCATTTACACAAAAAGCTGTGGAAAGGTATATGGGTTTGTATTTAGCAACAATGATTCGACACACTACTAGATTTACGGAAAGGGCTTCGGCAAGTGAGATTTCAACTGTTTCTGAAATTGAAATCGAAACAATAATTACTAAACTAACAAAATACTTTGAAAAGCGAAAAGATAAAATGGCTCAACAATTTTCTGGTGCAATTTTAAATTTATTAAAGCCAGATAATGTCAAACAAATTAAAGATTGGATTCAAATTGCTTTTGACGATTGGAAGAAACTTGGTAATGAACTTGACAATAATACTGACTTGGTATTTAATAATAAGAAAAACGCGCCAAATCAAACAAGAAAACAAGAACAACTTTATGTTGATATAGAGGAATACGAAGGCAATATTCATAGCGAGAAATGGCAAGTTCCGATGTCTTTAAGAGTTATTGAACCAGAAGCTGCTATCAAAATAAATTCACTATAAAATGAATATACTAAAACAAAATCAATATAATCAGGGCGTTGGAAAATACAAACTACTTTCTTCAACCTCTGGCGTTGGCTCAATTATCACGAGCAAGCTTGGTACATATGTTTTGATTTCAGACATTAATAAATGGAGATTTATTAAATGGGCTAATTCTAAAATTGAAATTATTAGAACCAATAATACGGATGACAGAAAAGTTTATGAATTAAGCAAGTCTGATGTTTTAACTAGAGGTTTAGAATTTATTGATGATCAAAGATTTATTAAGTTCATTAAGTTAGAGAAAAATCTTGAAAACTTAGTCTGTTTAATAGGTATTCCACATATGTCATTAAATGAATCCTTCAATACTCCTAACTGGAGGAATCACCCGATAAAAATCGCTTTAGAGAAAACAGGTGAACCATCTGAAGGCTTGTCTCACCATTATATGATAAATGGCACACATTTTCCGAAATGGTTTAAGAACAAAAAAGGCGAGTTAAAAGAAATAGATAAGTGGAGTAAAATATGGATTGATGAATGTCGGAATCACAATGGAATTCTAACATTAGAATATTTTGCACCACCTCGTGATGGAAGGGATTTTATACGTACTTATAAAAGTAAAAATATTGAAGGTACTGAAATTACCATCAGAGAGTATAAAACCCTTGAACAGACTAACCTAATATTAATTTGCCCAAACGGCCATCTTTCCGATGTACCTTGGAGTAATTATTTGAATTGGAAAACATTAAAAATAACACACGGTTCAAAAACTGAAGAAAATGGAGAGAATTTATTTCAAATTGGTCCTTGTTGTGCAACTCCAAATTTAATATGGACCGAAAGCAAGACAAAGTCGGAAGGTTATGGTAGCATTTTTATTCACTGTAATTCTTGTGGAACTGGTGATGGAGGTCGTAAAAATGGAAATGGATTAAATGATTACAAAAGTTTTCCAAAAATAAATCTAGAAGGTATTAATAGCTTAAAACCTAAATGTATGGGTCAAAAGCCTTGGGAATTGGATATTGATAATCCTTCACTTATCCAACACGTAAATTGTTTTAAAAATGGCCTTAATAATATTCGTGAAGAAATGCAAGTAGCATTGGTAACAGCAAATAATGTTTACTATGCAAATGGATTTTCAAGTCTATTTATTCCAATGCACTTAGCGGAGAATAAGCCTAAAGAACTTATTGAAGCAATCAATATTCTTGAGAAGAAGTATAGTAAATATTTTGACCGTACAGGAATAACTCGTGATGAATACTGGAGTTCAAAATTAGATTTCAATGACTTTTTAATTGAAAACAATATTAATCCTGAAAATGAAGGTGAATTTAAAAACCTTTTAGAATCAGAATTTTTAAACATTGCAAATGCCATTGAAATTACTGATAAGCACGAAGAATATAGGTGGCAAGAATACCGATGTTTTTCAACACATTCAACTTTGCCAGATATTGAGATAAATAAAGGATTGCGATTTAAGGATATTCAACTACCAAATGAACTTATTAATATTTTTAAAAAGATTCAGCAGGTTGAAGAGCTAAAAGTAACCAATGTTCAATTGGATTTCACAAGAGTTAAACCTAAAGAAAGAATAGTTGTAAATGGCGAAGTGAAAGAATCTTCGAATGTTCAAAATATATTTTCAATTGATTCAAAAGAATTATTTACACTGCCTGCAAATGAGTCTTTAGGAGAAGGTCTTTTCTTTGAATTTTCTAATGCACATATTGATAAATGGATTTCAGAAAACTTTCTTGTTTTAGCAAATCGATTTGAAAAATATTTAAAGAAAGTTCCGAACCCTAATAGTCAAGGACTAAGTTCCAAAATGAGAATTTACAACAATAAATACAAACACTTTTTAATTCATTCATTCTCACATATGATGATGAGAGAACTAGAGTTCTCTTGCGGCTACCCTACAGCTAGTTTAAAAGAAAGGCTTTTCATATCTACAAACCCTGAAAAGGAAATGTCCGGTTTACTCATTTACACAGCGGAAGGTTCAGAAGGTAGTATGGGAGGCTTAGTTTCACAAGGAGAACCTGAAAAGGTGCTTGAGATCATTAAAAAAGGATTAGAAAGATCAGTTAACTGTTCATCTGATCCATTATGTTGGGAATCTGATGGACAAGGAATTTTTGACTTGAATCTATCTGCTTGTTTTTCTTGTTCTCTAGTAGCAGAAACAGCTTGCGAAGAAATGAATTTAGGTTTAGATAGACGAGTTTTAGTTGACGAGGAATTTGGTTACTTTAAAAGCGTTCAAACTTAACCAAACCATTTTGTAAGCACATTGCCAAAGCTGCAAGAGCCTGCACCTTAAGGTAATTCAGCAGTTAAAAAGAACTTTCGAAGAGAATTCTTTCGCCCCCAATTATTTTGCAATATCTGGTAATAATTGTATTAAAGAAATTGATTTTGGAGGAACATCTATAGAAATGTATTTCGTGGTGCCATTTAAATAAATTTTTTTATCAGTAAAAATTTTATCAAACTTAACAACATCGATCGTTTCGTCATCAACAATTTTGATATTATCTATGGAAGGATTATCTGTAGCAATTCCATTTCCCGAAAAACCTTCACTTTTTGCTACTAGTAATAGTGAATTGTAATTATAGTCACTGTTAAGTACTTTAACTTCTATCCCATCAACTAAACCATTGCTAACAAACAATTTGAGATTTATAACTATATCATTGTTATTACTAATTTCAACTATAAAACCTGTGTGCATTTTGGTTTATTTAAGTTTAGAATTTTTGTGATCGTTCAAATTTAATTTATTGTATAAATGTATTATAGGCAACTATTATCCCCTCATTATTTAATACATCTGATCTAAAAGTATTGATTATTTCATGATCTGCCATTTTAATAAAATTCATATCGGCCTCTTTAAATTCTCTAAACTTAATTATACAAGCCTCGTTTCTTAATAGGTCTATTAAATTTTCGTAAGATGAAATCCATTCACTGTTTACTTCACATGCTCTTCTTATTGAGCAGGGACCCATTCGGCTATTAAGTTGATATTTTCGGTTGAGTATATTAATTAATTTCCTTTCGAATGAATTACCAGGAGAAGAAAACTGGTATCCTACATTTAAACATAAAACAAAAAATTGTTCGATATATTTTGTCGATACCTCATTAGAGTTTAAAATATCCAAAGCATTCATATTAAATGGACATAACCATTTGTAATCAACTAAATCTTCTATCAGAACTTTGTTCATCTTATATATTTGCTAGTAACGTTTGATGTAGGCTTTCATTTATAAAAGTACCGAAAATGTACTCACGATAGAGTAAATTATCTTTAAATTACACCCAATTAAAACAGCTCTGATTTTTAAAATATCATTGCGAGTAGATTTATATCCATTTTCTTAATTCAATAATAAGAGCGAAAACCATTTTATAAAAATTGAATAAAAGGCAAGGTAGAAAATGATCAACAATTTTAAATTTAAACCAATTACCTCACCAATTGTTGATGAAACTGAAGAAATAATAGATAGCGGCTATGAACTAATCATTCCATATGCTGTTTTTGAAAACTATCGCTTTTCTGCAGAAATGACATTGTCTTGTCCCAATATTGATTTTTTAAAAAGTCGGGTAATGATGCATGCTTGGACAATAACAAACAATCATCAAATTGTAAAAAAGCAAACCCATATATTATCAAATGAGTGGGTTGAAGTAAACAACTTTTCTCAACCATCCTCTATTTATTGGCCCGATATTTAACAAAGTGATATTGCGGATTTTAAATATGATATGCTTTTTGTGGTGTAGCCAATGACGGGTAACGAATTACCCGAACTTGTTTTAGAATTTGAACTGATTGATTAAATAATCCAGGAAAAATTCAGTGTGAAGGTCTTCAAGTTTACACAATTTCTTTTTATTATTAAAGTAAAGTGATTTAAAATGGATAGGATTTTAAAGAAAAAAAAATATTTCGCCTCTCATTCCATTTGTTAATTAAAAGAAAAATCATCTAAAAGAGCTAGAAAAAATTTACCTTTGCAATATCATCAAGAACCCTTTAATGGGTACCAACCGAGAGACAACAACTCAGACGGTGGTAAAATGATGAGGACTTACAGTCAAACTAAAATGTAAATTCCCTCTTTTTTTCTTGGTGTGATTTTTTAACCATTTAAATTTCATCGCCATGCAAAACGAAACAAGCCCAAAAGCAAATCCAATTGAACTAGTAAAAAGACCTTTCCCTTCTGATGAAGTCTGGAATAAAATGACCATCAAACAGAAACTTGAATGGAGCGGTCTCGGCAGTGTAAAAAAGTACCCGCCCAAAGCAATCCAAATTGTAGGTGCAGTTCCTAGTCATGGTAGTAAATAGTTTTACTTATCTGATTTACTTACTATTGGCTTAGACGTGATATAAAGAAGGGAGATTTTATTATGATTACTTTAACAAGGATCTCATACTCCCATAGAGCCCACTTTCGTTTGTCAAAACCTCTATGATCCAAAAAATTTCCCTTCTTTTAACGCTACTATTTTCCTTATCGGTAAAAGTAGATTCATTAGTAATAAAGAACCATCTCTTAACTTTTGAGCAAACCATCGATCATTTAGCTGATTTAGATGAGGATGAAGTAATGTCTTTGGAATTGTGTCAATTCGGTTGCAATCATCACAGAGTTTCAAGAATGTCAGTAACTAGAGAAAGCGAACATTATAATTTAGTACTCTATGAAACGCCTCAATCAGAACTAGGCGGAATATATACTTCTGAATACCATGATAGTACTGCTTATCACAATAGGTTTACTTTTTCAAAAATGCAGTTGATTGATTTTCAATAAGCATTATACCCAAACCCCCACTCACAATCTACTAACCACAATATAATAAGGATAAGGTTTCAAGATCAGGAATATTGGTCCATTGACCGCGCATCCAAATCAAAGCTAAAAACTTTTCTAGAAAGTCTTGAGGCAGAACAGTGTACTTGTGAAAATTCAAAATTCTTTCGAACTCAAGAATACAGACATGATTTAATGGAAGAATATCTTCAATCAAAACTAGCTGATCAGCCGACCTCTCCATTTATTGAGGATCAATTTAACTAATTCAACATTTAGGTATAAAAATGGATATGAAAGCAATCTATATATTATTTTCAATTTTACTATTGCTAAGTTGTAGCAGATCAATTACTGTAGAAAAAGCAGCAAGCGGTAGAGCAAGGTGTGGACAATTTATAAAATGAATTAAAGATCAAATTTATTTATTTCTCACTCTAATATTAGCTGTTATTAGAACTTTTAGTTTAATTCTGTTCTCTCTGAATATTTAGGTAAAATAGAATGGGCGCCAAGTGGGAAAAGAAAATACCTCATTTAGGGTATTTGAGGGCATAAATAATTTGTTAGATTACATCGATTATTCTCAATAAATTTTTTTTTACGAATACAATAATATTATAATATAAACTTTAAATATTCTTCCATTGATTTAGAATAAAGAAAATGTATGCTTGTTAATCTTTAATGTTTTATTCTCTTGAATAATTGACTAACCAATAGCAAAATATTTTCTTTAACTTTTCAAAGGCTTTCTAACCCAAAATAAAGCATGATCCTCCGCACTAACATTAGCTATATGACAAAAGCAATTTTTTTAGGAATAATAATTTCATTGTTTACTTTTAATAATGCATCTGCCGATTCGCCCCTTACTTCTACCGATTTTTATAAGGCCTATAAAAAATTAGCTATTATAGAGCTAGCGGGTACTTCAAAAGGTTTCCTGAACGATAAATTAATTTCCTACTTAGCAGATACAAATAATCCAATAGATGTTAAAGCCGCTTTAATCAATAGGCTAGGCTGGAATATTAAAGGAAAGTCCAATGGAAAGATTTTTATTAAATTTTTAAAAGCAAAATATAAATATAAAAATGAAGAAGCCTTAAAAAATGGATTAAGTGCTTCTGATTTAATTTGTATTGCTTATTTAAAAGCGATGGACAATTATTTCGATATTAAAGAAGCCCTTGTTTATGCCACCCTTGCATTAGAAAAAGATCCTAAAAGTTATACAATTAGTATCATTCAAAGTCTGATAGCTTCTCAAGCTTTTGTAATGAAAAATTATTGTCAAGTTTTTAAAATAGTAGACAAGACTAGAGCTAATCAAAATCTTACGATTGATTTTAAAAAAGAGGCTTCCGAAATAATATTCAAATATATTGATGGTTATAAAAAGTACTGTAAAATTGAAGATTTGAGAACTATAATTAAATAAAGGAGTATTGATTTTTTGAACTTATTGGAGGGTAATGAAACCAGCTAAAGGTAACACGCGCAACAAACAGCCAAATAAGGGCAACGAACCTGCTTACCCTCCTTTTTTAAACTTATAAATGATGGATATATGTCATTGTTTACAATGGAGGAAATAGAAGCTGCTTTCGCCGCTATGGTTGCTGGCAAAATTAGAAATCGAACTAAATCAATTGCCCTTGAGTCAATTGGTACTTATCTAAATGCTCAGAATACTAGTGTAATGCCAGTTGGTACTGATGGTATTACCACTATGCATGTATTAAAAACACCTGAAAAAAAAGCACAGTTTTTTAAAGAAATTTTTCGACTTGTTAATGAGTGCATAGAAGGGCCAACCATTCCAAAAATTACGTTTAAAAAATATAAGATTAAGAATAAAGTAATTGATGAGACAAAGACTAGAACAGTAATTATTCCTTGTTTAAGAGACCAGGTTGTGATACGGTGCATTTTGAATAAATTAAATTCAATTGGAATCGTAGATGAAGAAAATAAGCCCAATCCGGATGTGGTAGAATTGACAAAAAAAATCAGAAATTTTATATTATCAGGAGGCCCTAAAAAAATCATTCGTACTGATATTGCTAATTATTATCCATCAATAAATACAGAAAAATTAATTCAGTTGTTAGAAG
>Ga0214919_10005575_pt1 | contig 17754 bp, 17 predicted proteins | sample LL1503_MetaG_FD_177994 | JGI IMG/M metagenome (GOLD analysis project Ga0214919, IMG submission 177994) | Freshwater microbial communities from Lake Lanier, Atlanta, Georgia, United States - LL-1503 | ecosystem: Environmental > Aquatic > Freshwater > Lake | place: USA: Georgia | collected...
ATTTACTACAATACTTGGACTAATGTAGCCCTTGCTGATAGTGTTAAAAATCTAAACCCATCTATTTTGAGGTATCCAGGTGGTACTCCAGGAAATTATTGGAATTGGTCTACTGGGTGGCCATCTTCACCATTTAGTTCATGTTATCCTAATGGTCCTTCTCCCGCTTTGACCGTAAGACATAATGAGTTAAAAATCGGTTTGGATAGTTGTTACGCAGAAATGCTTTACACCTTAAATCTCCTAAATTCAAATCTTTCCAATCAATTGCAAGGTATAAACTATGCCTCATCTTTGTCAATACCCATAAAATATATAGAATTTGGAAATGAACACAACTTAACCTGCGACCCAATTTCATCGACCACTTACGCATCTATGTCAAAAACATGGGCAGACACTATCAAGGCTCATTACCCGACAAGTAAAATATGTTTAGTTGGAGGTGACGTACCATATTCTGCTCCGAATTGGTTAAGTGATATTACGGCTCAAAATGTGACCTATGATGCTTTGTCTTTTCATGTTTATCCACTACCATCTTCATCCATCTTTCATGTGAAAAATGCTCTCTCAATTGCATACAAAACCACTGGACAGCGATATTCAACTTCACACTTCTCTAATGTCCCAACCAAAGAAGTTTGGGTAACAGAATATAATATGTCAAGTGGTAATACGGCATTAACCAATACTTGGAGCCAATCTCTTTTTATCCTATCGATGTTTGATACATTAATACAACAAAATCAAGTAACCATGATGTTGCCATGGGCTTATTCCGGTCCTAATGCTTATTTTCAATCATTAGACTATAATAATTTCTCCATGAAGGCGACAGGTTTAGCAGTTAAATTAATCAATGATATGAGTCGTGGCTTAGATAGTTGTCAAAAAATAAATTTTACGCCTACTCAATACCAGATCTACAATGGTATAAGTTATCCCCAAATTTTTGGATATAAATTTTACAACTCAATTTCTTCAAAAGCAATGTTTGTAAATATTTCTTCAACAAATTACAACCTAGATGTTTCTTCTATAAGCAATGTATCTTATTTCAAAATATTCTCAGCTGATACAGCACTTGTAATATCAAATGGTTTTCAAAGTGTAAACTATAACTCAGGATCATCCAATATAATTAATATGCCACCTTTCTCAGTTGCTGTGGTTGACTTTTCATTAACAACAGGAATTATGGATTTGCTAACTAACAAAAATAATATCGAGGTATATCCTAACCCAGTAGCCAATTCATTAAAACTAAAAAACATTGACGCCAACAAGATTTATAAAATTTACAATATAAATGGACAGTTAGAAATCGAGAGTATATACAATGGAAACACAATTGATGTATCGCATCTTGTTTCAGGAATATATTTCGTAGTTACGCACGACAAAAATGATAATTCTTTACTACATGCCAAATTCATAAAGGAATAAAATGCCAGCTTGTAACACAGGATTGGCAAAAGTGGCGGTTCAGTGCTCCGCAGACACATTTGTGGTTAAAGAAAATTATTACTACGCATGAAAATTATTCATAAAAATCGCCACCTTCGCCAAGCCCGGGAACGTTAGCTGCAACCTTAAAAGACTACAGACAATGAAACAAATAATGATAAAAAGAGAAATTTTTCGCCCGACAAGAAATCTATTAATAATTTTGGTACTTCTTGTTTCAGTAAATAACATCCAAGCGCAAGCTATTTGGGACAATACTTCTTTCGTTCATCGCAACGGACAAGAAATACATAATGGACAAAACAATGCGATCAATCTAGATGGTGTAAACATTGGCTCATGGTTGATGTGGGAAGGATTGATGTGGGGCGGTGGTTTAATTTCCGAAAAAGATATTACCACTAAAATGACTTCTGTTATTGGTCCAGTAGCATTTAACAATTTCAGAGACTCTGTTTACAAAAACTATATTACTCGAGCAGACATTCAACGAATTTCAAATGAATGTTATAACGTTGTTCGCATTCCGTTTAATCATAATTTGTTAGAGGACGATGCTAATCCATTTGTTTACAAACCTGAAGGATGGGCAATTCTTGACAGTGCTTTGAAATGGTGCGAAGACTATAATGTTTATGCCGTTTTGGATATGCATGCTGCACCAGGAGGACAGGCAACACATTTTATAGCAGACCCGGATTCTATTGATTTATGGAACTCACCCGTGAATAAGAACAGAACGATTCAACTCTGGAAGGCAATTGCAGACAGATATAATAATCGTGGAATAATTGCCGCTTACGATTTATTAAACGAACCAAATATATGGTGGTGGCCTGATTTAGTTAATTTATATGATAATATAATTGACACCATTCGCACAGTTGACAGCAACCACATGATAATGCTTGAAGGGAATAATTACGCTCAGGACTTTTCTATGTTCACCTCTTTACCTGATCCAAACATATGTTTCCAATTTCATTATTACACCTTCTTTTTCAGTGCTCCAAATATTCCTGCCTGGACAGCACTTTCCAACACTTTAAATGTTCCAATTTGGTGTGGCGAATGGGGTGAAGATACTTTAGGTGGAATGCAGAATAAACTAACTAATATTATAAGAAATCCCGCTAATAAAATTAGTGGTCAAGCATTCTGGACATGGAAAACTGTAACCGTAGGCTTTCAGAATCCTCATAGTCTTAACGTAAACAATCCAACAGATTGGAACAATACAATGTTGTGGGTAACTTATAATTCACCGATAGTAACTGCCTTGGAAATGCAAAACGGCATTGATAGTTTTATTGTCAACATGAAATTGCAAAATTGTGTCGTAGACACTGGTGTTTTTAATATGTTAAACTTGTGTTCAGTGACAGGCATTCAGAATATCGAAGCACTAAAAATCTTAAATGTTTATCCAAATCCATTTACTTCATCTATCAACATAGAGGGCAAATTCGAAAACGAATATTATGAATTATTAAATTCAACGGGACAAATTGTTTGGTCAGGCAAACAAATCAACAATCAAGATTTTTCATCACTGACAAACGGTTTGTATATTTTGAGAATGTATAATGGAAATACGACACAGACGACAAAACTGATTAAGGATTAACACCAATGAAGGAAAGAAAGGCATCCGCTAACAGCACCTACCCAAAAGGCGGAGTTTACTTCCGTGCTGCCTCGCGGTCGTGTTCCAAAGATAGTTTTGTGGTTAATCAAACATTAGTTTTTCAAATCAAGTTTTGTGGTGAAAATCGCCACCTTCGCCAAGCCATTTGCGAGCTAAGCATCAAAAAATGGGGTTTATTTATAAGTCAGGCAATATTATTAATGATATGACAGTAGAGACATCGGTTCTTTGGGCATTTGAAGATGATATTTTGAGTAGGAATTGGCTTGACTGGTTGACAGCTCATACTTCGTTTTTAAAACCTCTTCATAGATATGAGGGCGTAATGACAATTTATCCCAACAAACTAATTTTTTTAGGGGTAGACAAACGGACACACAAAAAAGTCTCTATTGACATTTACAAATATCAAATCGGACAGTTATATCTTGGATTTGATGAAACTTTTAATGCAATGGAGACGCGTGGTCTTGGCTTGAGATGGCTGCCGTTAAGAGTGACATTTACACAAGACAACAGCGAAAAAATACTATACATTATAACAAATTATAATCTCGGTCGGTCAGACAACCAAGACTATTTTGAATTTTTGAAAAAATGGACAATTGAATAAATATTTAACATTATGAAACGCATAAGAATATTAGGAAAAGGGGGGGGGGCTAGGCAATGGATTTGACGAAGCCGCAATTAATGCCGTAAATCATTATGTTTAATAGAAGAATATGAAGAATTTCATTGGTAGTATCTTATTATTTTTTTGCTTTAACCCTGTTTATGCCTGTGACTGTAAACCTATTTCTATTGAAGAAGGGTATGCGGGTAGTTCCACAGTAGCATTAGGTCGAGTAATAAAAGCAGAGTTGAAAACTTACATCATTACAGCGGAAAATAAAGACAGTATTTGGAACCACTATCAACGACTCATATTTAATGATACAATTAGTTTTGTAGAATATACTATTAAAGTCATCAAGGATTATAAAGGTTCAAGTATCATGGAAGATTTAATAGTGAGAGCGGAAGCAACTCATTCGAATTGTGATATTAGCTTAAAGGTTGGTAGCATTTACATGGTATATGGTCATAATGACTGGTGGACCAACTTGTATTACCCAAAGGATAAAAAATTTATTCTTTCGTCTATTTGTACTAGAACAACAATAAACTGGGAAAGAGAACAACAAGAATTGGAAAAATATTTAGAAGAGAATAACTAGTTTTAGAAGCAAAAAAATGTTTTGCGGTTTTAAGATTTATTTTTACCTCATACTTTGCGGTGATAATTATGTACATACATGAATGAGAAAATTGGACATTCGAATTATTATCTATATTGCAGATAAATGGAAAGAAAAATGATCAAGATAGTTACTTTATTGGTTTTTATTTTTTCGGGAATTCAAGCCTCTGGACAAAATTTGGATTATAAATCGATTAGAGATAGTCTTACCCAATTATCATGCGGTCAGGTTGACAGTTTGACTGTTGTTAATACCAGAACTAAGTTAGAAACAGTTGACACCAATTTAATCTCCTCAAATATTGATATTTATTACCGTGATTTGGGTTGGTGTTATTACAGACTTTATTTGGAAACGAAAGACATCTCATTCATAAGAATGGCGTCAGATTCCTATGACAAAGCATTATCTCACAATCCAAGATATGCTGCTGTTCTTCACGATCAATATTTCTTTAACTATTTCTTTTTTAAGGATTGCCAAAAAGGAAAGTATTATATGGTCCGTTATAAAAAAGTAACACCGAGAAAATATTGGAACAAGGATGAAATGAAGCGATTATCTAATAATTGTGACAAATTTATAATCAAGAGCAGTAAGCTATAAGATCCACTATGAAAATACAATCATATTTCTATTTAATTTGTTTAGGAGTGCTTATATCAAGTTGCTCACCTATCCTAGGTTTATATGGAGTGCGGAATCCTAAAGAAATTAGTGAAAAGAAAATCATCAATTATTCGACTCGGCTCGCTATTCCAACTGATGCAATCAGTGAGTTAGATACCAGCTATTTTTCTTTTTTATCTTCACTCAAATTGAAGATAAACGAAACAATACTAACGGATTCATTGAAAAAAAAAGAAGAGAAAATTAAGAATGCTTAATAATGAAAGTGATGAGAAAGACTTAAGAATTCCTCCTTCAAACAGACTGGAAAAATTGAAAGGGAAGCTTGAGGATTATTATAGTATTCGAATAAATAACCAATGGAGAATTATCTTTCAATGGCTTAATAATGATTCTTACGATGTTAAAATAATTGATTACCATTAAAAAAATAAGTTATGGAAAAGTTGAGCAATATACATCCTGGTGAAATCCTACTTGAGGAATTCTTAACTCCAATGGAAATTTCTGCCTATCGCTTGGCGAAATCAACATTTATTCCACAAACACGCATTTCTGAAATTATCAAAGGCAAGAGACGAATTACCGCTGATACGGCATTACGTTTTGCTAAATTTTTCGGAACAAGTGCAAAGTTTTGGCTGGGTTTACAAGATGATTATGATCTTGAAGAAGAGAAAAATCAAAAGGAGAAGGAACTTAATAAAATAAAACCAATGGAAGGAAACGCTGCATAATAAAGGCTCAAAGTCATGGCTAGTTTTCGGTATATTGTGCGTTTATATTTTTAGCTCCTCAACCCTGCAAAATAGTATAACATGATAAAGACACGTATACTAGTAGTTATATGTTTTTTGACTTTGTTTGAATCTTGTACCATTACTAAAAAAATTCCAACGATTAATTATCTTAATTTTACATTATTAAATTATTGAAAACGACAGCTACATGAAAAAATTTATGTTAAACATCCAATTGGAAGGATTGGACAACGAAACAAGAATGAAACTACTACCAAGAGAGCAGGAGCTTGTTAAAGAGCTAGAGCTAAATGGGACCATTATAGAAAACTATATTAAATTGGATATGTCAGGGATTTTCATTGTCGTGATGGCAACCGATTCAGAGGATGTACACGCCAAACTTTCCATTTTGCCTTATTATCCTTTTATGAAAATTGAAATTATTCCAGTGAGAGTGGTCAACAGCATTAATCAATAACACAGGTCGCAAGGGTCGTTGTACAAATAAATAAAAAAGTAACATGAACATAACAATTATAGGTGCCTCGGCTGGAATAGGATTAGAAACAGTAAAAAGAGGATTAAATAGAAATCATTCGTTAACCACGCTTTCTCGATCTGAAATTGAAATCGAAGAGAAAAAATCGTTCAATATGATTCTTGGTGATGCTACTAACAAAGCTGACCTAATAAATTCAATCCAACAGGCCGATGCGATAATTGTTACATTAGGGACGGGTAGGAATATGAAAGCGACCACCCTTTTTTCGGATTTCGCAAAATTAATTGTGGAAATTAATCGGGAGAAAAAAATGGATGTCCCGTTTATTTTTGTGACCGGATTTGGAGCTGGAGAAAGCAAAAATTATGTCCCTTGGATGGTAAAACTCTTTTTAAAATACTTGTTAAAAGATGTTTATGCGGACAAAACTAAAATGGAAGAAATTATCACTAATTCAGATCTGAATTGGACAGTTGTGAGGCCAGGAAGGTTGTTGGACAAGGAATTGACAGAGAAATACCGAATTGAAAACACATTGTTCAAAGGGATTAATATAGGTGGAATAAATAGAGCAGATGTAGCCGACTTTTTAATAAAACAAGCAGAAAAACAAACTGAAGTAAAAAAGTACATTGCTTTATCTGAAAAATAGGATGGAATAATAGCAGAACATCTAAGCGTCAAACAAAATAAGGTAGTTTAAATTTAAAGTTGATGAATATGAATAAATATGATCTGGAAAAGTGGAGTAATAGCTATCCAAGTGAATTACCACCTTTGGAATACATGGTCCCTATGGAATTGGCTACTTATCCACTACAAATGGATTTGTTACGTGATATAAACACTACAATAGACCAGTTGTCCTCAATGATGCTTGGCAGCTTGAAAAATGTTTCCATTGCTTTTTGTATTATTTGTTTTAGTGTTTGTGCGAATGCACAAGCTGTATTTCAAACTATGCAACGTTTGCCAGATACCGGCCAGAACACTAGCTACACTGCTACTTTTGGTGAAGATGCTGATTATAATTTCAACAGTCCTTTTTATATTTTGAATGGAAACGGAACTGTTACCGATACAGTAACAAGTTTAATGTGGCAACAAACCGATGGTGGAGAAATGACCATTGAAAATGCGCAAATATATTGCAACAATCTTACACTTGGTGGGTATACTGATTGGCGATTACCCAACTGCCACGAACTGTTCAGTATCTTAAATCACGACAAAGTAAATCCTGCCGCAGATACCAATTATTTTACAAAAACACTGGCAGAATATTGGTGGAGTAATCAGCTACAAGCTAATGATGCAAACAAAGTGTGGGTAACAAATGCTGGTGGTGGCGTTGGGAATCATCCAAAAACAGAAACCCTAAGTGCGGGTGGACCAAAGAGATTTCATGTTCGTGCCGTGCGGGATGTAACACCTGCCACTCTTTTACCAAATCATTTTATTGATAACGGCAATGGAACAACTACTGACCTTGTTACTGAACTAACATGGCAACAAATTCCATCTGCTGATTCCATTACATGGGAACAGGCGCTATCACTTGCCAACGCATTAAGCTATGCAGGATATTCCGATTGGCGTTTACCCAACATAAAAGAGTTGCAATCAATAAACGATGAGAGTTTGACCAATCCTTCCATCAATCAAACTTTTTTTAATGGTGTTAATGCGAATCACTATTGGTCTTCTACCAGTTTGCCAAATCAAACAACCAGAGCTTGGTACCTTGAGACACAATACGGAGTAACATCTTATCAGTTCAAGACGAACAAATTATACGCTCTTTGTGTCAGAGGAGGAAATCTCGCAGCAGGAATTCCGGAAAATAATTTCGCTCAAAATGACATGATGGTATATCCCAATCCATCGGCTGGAACGATCAATATTGTAAATAAAAATTCCATTGATGAGCTACGCATCACCAATTTAGTAGGTCAACTCGTTTTTCAATCGAACCCTAAATCAACAAATATTTCGCTTGAAATTAATTCCACAGGAATTTATTTAGTGACAATAGTTTCCGGTGATGTAACTTCAACAAAGAAAATTGTTGTCGAAAACTACTAGGCAAAGCACCAATAGTTAACTTTCTCTTTAACATGGAGACCTTATTTAAACTAGTTTTGTATCAACATAAAATATGAAACTAAGTCGGCTCTATAAAGATTTTTTTGAAAGCGAGAAAGCAGGTGGGCTCATCTTAGTTTTCGTGACAGCACTTTCACTTCTTCTGGCAAATTCAGCATGGCAAACAGCATACATTCATTTTTGGCAGCTTGAATTCGCTGGACAAAGCACCGTTCATTGGATTAATGACGGCCTAATGACGATTTTTTTTCTACTCATTGGCTTGGAATTAAAAAGAGAAATTTATCATGGTGAACTTTCCAGTCTTAAAAATGCTACTTTACCCATCTTTGGCGCAGTAGGAGGGATGCTTGTCCCAGCAGTTTTGTTTTTATTGTTCAACGTTAGATCGGGTACTCATGCAGGCGCCGGTATTCCGATGGCCACAGATATTGCTTTTGCCGTCGGTATTTTATCGCTGTTGGGGAATCGTGTGCCAAGCTCCCTGAAAATATTTTTGACAGCCTTGGCAGTAATAGACGATTTAGGAGCCATTGTAATAATTGCCATTTTTTACACGAGCACGATTGCATTTCTAAATTTATTCATCGCCCTTGGTATTTTTGGACTGCTACTTTTGCTAAACAAACTAAAAATTAAAGCCCTACTTTTCTATTTACTTGGTGGCGCCGCCATGTGGTATTTTATGTTGCATGCTGGTGTGCATGCCACCATAACAGGCGTTTTGCTAGCATTTGTAATTCCATTTGGAAGCGGAAATGAAAAATCTTCTTCTTATAAGCTTCAGCATTTCTTACACAAACCCGTTGCTTTTTTTATTTTACCACTGTTTGCCATGGCCAATACCTGTATTTCAATTGGTGACAATTGGCAAAGCGGTTTAGCTCAACCTGCTAGCGTAGGAATTATGGCTGGTCTTGTCCTTGGTAAACCAGTAGGAATTTGGCTCTTTTCATTTATCGGAGTGGGGGCAGGACTTTGTGCCTTACCGAAAGAATTGAAATGGAAAAATATACTTGGCGCAGGTATTTTAGGGGGAATCGGATTTACCATGTCCATCTTTATTACGCTCCTCGCATTTGATAACGAAGTAATTGTCAATAATTCAAAAATGGCTATTCTCTTAGCTTCCCTTTTGGCAGGATCAATTGGTTATATCTTTCTCAGACTGACACTAAAAAATAAATAGGACTTGTTGGAAAAAGGTGAGTTCGAAAGTGATGAGTATTACTTACCATTTCTCCCACATTATTTTTTTATTAAAACGAACTATTATAGACATATAGTTGTTTTTCTAAACGAAAACTGTTCAAATTTTTTATAATTTTACCCAAACGTTTCAATTTTTTTCTAAAAACAACAACTAATTTATTTAATGTATAAAATAAACAAAATCATGAGGAATAGTCTACTAATTTTAGGATTAATCATTCTTTTTAATTCGAATGCATCTGCGCAATCATACAACACACTTTGGATTCCTGATACATTAACAGGTACTAATTTTAACTTAACGATCAAAGATACCTTTGCACAAATCGTAAACACTGGAAACCAAACCATTACTGGTGGAATCAACGGGAAATTTTGGGGGCCTACCTTGATCATTAATAAAGGAGACCTGGTGAACATGAATGTTCAAAATGATTTAAATGACTCAACAACCATACATTGGCACGGAATGCACTTGCCTGCTGTGATGGATGGTGGTCCGCATCAAATTATTCCACCAGGAACGCTTTGGCAACCCTATTGGGAGGTGAAGAATCAAGCTTCCACGCTCTGGTATCACCCACACATGCACGAAATGTCACAGGAACAAATTACAAAAGGAATTGGAGGCTTTATAATTGTGCGTGATGCGGCAGAAGCAGCACTTGCTTTACCAAGAAAATACGGTGTGGATGATATTCCGATCGCCATTACCGATAGAGACTTTAATACACAAAATCAATTCTCAATTGTTCCTTATGGAGATAGTATAATGGCTAACATGACGTTACGTGCTCAATACTCAGTTCCTGCTCAATACGTTCGACTACGCTTGCTAAACGGCGCAATTGAAACTTCCTACAATCTTGGATTTAGCGATAACAGGTCTTTTTATATAATTGGAACGGATGGTGGCTTGTTAGCTGCGCCCTTGTTAATAAATGGGGCCACACCTCGCTTTTTATTGTCAGCCGGAGAACGTGTTGAAATTTTAGTGAATTTTTCAGGGCAAGCTGGAAGCTCTGTTTTCTTAAAAGCGTATAACCAAAGTTTAGGGAATTTTATTCCAGGTGGAGAAAGTTTTCCAAATGGTCCGTTTGCAAGTTTCCTTGGTCATACCAATTATAACATTGTAAAGTTGAACGTTACCAATGCAACGGCTAATCCGATTACAAGTGTGCCAACTTCCCTTGTTACGAATACGTATCCCTTAGAACAAGATGCTGCTTTAACAAGAATTATTACGCTTAGTGATAGTACTGGCGTAACAAGTGTTCCAATTCTTGGGCCAAATGCTTTTATTTTAGGGCATCAACTATTTAATTTCAATACGATCAATCATTCTATTCCTTTGAATCAAACGGAAGTATGGGAATTGAAAAGCACTTCTATCTTTGGACACCCTTTCCATATTCATGATGTTGAATTTAAAATATTGACAATTAATGGTGCAACAGCGCCCACTTACCAGCAAGGATGGAAAGATGTTGTCCTAGTGGAAGGAGGAAAAACGGTAAGATTCATCGCAAAATTTGATGATTATGCAGATGCAACGCACCCATTTATGTATCATTGTCACATTGCGTTGCATGAAGATGAAGGCATGATGGGGCAATTTGTGGTAACAGATATAAATTCTGTAAATGAAATTTCCAAAGAAGAGATACCAATTACATTGTTTCCAAATCCCGCACATGATAAATTGTTTGTCGAGTTTAAAAATCAAGCTCAATCTGCCTATTATGTTAGCATAAAAGATTTCTTAGGACGAACAAAATTGATGTTGCCCCAACCATATTTAAAAGATGGAATTGATATTAGCACATTAGTTAAAGGCGTTTATACTATTTCTATTATGGAAAAAGCTAGCAAGCAAGTGGTTACAAAGACGTTTATTGTAAACTAAAAAAGTGAAATCAACTCTAGCAATAGGCGTTTGTATACTTTTCATCTTTGTATTTGGTAGCTTTAATTTAACGCTCGAAAAACGAGTTGATAATTTTACTTTACGAAATGTAAATGGAAAAAATGTATCAACGCAAGATTACAAAGATGCAAAAGGGTTTATTGTAATTTTCACCTGTAATCATTGTCCATTTGCTAAGTTGTATACCAATCGTTTTAATGAGTTGAATACGAAATATTCCAACTTTAATGTGCCTTTGATAGCCATTAATTCGATGGACACCTTGATGTATGAAGAGGAAACTTTTGAATTAATGCAACAAAAAGCAAAAAAAGAAAAATTTAATTTCCCTTATTTACAAGATCTTACACAAGCTGTTGGTAAATTATTTGAGGCGCAACATACCCCCATGGCATTTGTGATTTGGAAAGAAAATAATGAATGGATTATTAAGTATAAAGGAGCAGTTGATGATAATGGGGCGCATCCAAAACTCGCAAATTCCTATATATCAAAAGCAGTTGATGAATTGCTGGTTGGTAATCCTGTTTCCAATTCAGAAACGGAATCTTTTGGCTGTGCTATTTTTTATAGAAAATAGATTTCTCTTGAGGGACTAGAGAATTAAACATTCAAAACTGTCCCCCTCCTCAATCCTCCCTCGAAGGAGGAAGCAATAAATCTCGCACTTTGAAGGGAAAGGATTTTTCAACTAGAATTAAACATCCAAAACTGTCACCCTCCTCAATCCTCCCTCGAAGGAGGAAGCAATAAACATCTCACTTTGAAGACGGATATACTAAATACAATGGGCTTGAAAAACCTGCTATTGCAGGTTGATTTCCCCCTCTAGAGGGGGACTAAGGGGGAGGGATCAATAAACCTAGCACTTTGAAGGTGAAAGGATTTTTTAACTAGAATTAAACATCCAAAACTGTCACCCTCCTCAATCCTCCCTCGAAGGAGGAAGCAATAAACCTCGCACTTTGAAGGGAAAGGATTTCTTAACTTTCCATTTTTTATAAGGACTAGTATTAGTATTTTTGCATCGCTATAAATAAAATAATATGAAACTACAGAAATTATTATCAGGAACACAACCATTAACTCAAAACTACATTGTGATAATTAGAGTTGTAATGGGGATGCTTTTCATCTATCATGGACGTGAATTATTTGATGTTAAAGCAATGTCAAATTTCGCTGCTTGGCTTAAAAAAGATTTGCATTTTCCACTGCCGCTTCTTATGGCTTACCTACGAACCGGAGCTGAGTTTTTTGGAGGAATTATGTTAATCATCGGACTTTTCACTCGATTAGCCTCGTTTTTAATCTGTTTTACCATGTTGGTGGCAGGATTTATTGTTGACAAAGGCGACTTTTTCGGAGAAGGGGAAATGCCATTTGCTTATGCAGCGATTTTATTCACCATATATTTAGCAGGACCAGGTAAGTTGTCATTAGATTATTTCTTTTTTAAAAAGTAAAGTGTTTTTAAGGTCGGAAATTATTAGTGTCCGATAAAAATAATACTCCAAGTTCGTTTTTTCTCCGTCTCGATTGAAGACGTGCCTCTCGACTCCGCTCGATGCCCTTTAAGTGAATCGAGCGGAGTCGAGAGAAACTTAAATCAAACGACACACCGAAACGACATACCGAAACTTCGGTACTTTTCGGTATCGCTTACGGCTCGAAATTTTATTCTTCCTCTCTTCGCCAATCGAGACGAAAAAAAATGAATGTAAAGTCCGAATTTTTTACCAATCTTCCAACATTATTTTTACATTAAATCAAACTATTTTAGATCACTAGATGTTTAGAAATCAGAAAAATTATTCAACTTTTTTATAATTTTGCCCAATCTTTGCAATTTTTTTCTAAAAACAACAACTAATGAATTTAATGTATAAAATAAACAAAATCATGAGGAATAGTCTACTAATTTTAGGATTAATCATTCTTTTTAATTCGAATGCAAGCGCACAATCATACAATACACTTTGGATTCCTGATACATTAACAGGTACAAATTTTAACTTAACGATCAAAGATACCTTTGCTCAAATTGTGAACACAGGTAACCAAACCATTACTGGTGGTATCAACAATAAATTTTGGGGTCCAACCCTATTCATCAACCAAGGGCAAACGGTGCACATGAACGTTACCAACAACCTTAATGATTCTACCACCATTCACTGGCACGGTATGCATTTACCTGCGGTTATGGACGGCGGTCCACATCAGGTTATTCCGCCAGGAACCCTGTGGCAACCCTATTGGAATGTCACCAACAAAGCAGGTACATATTGGTACCACCCCCACTTGCATGAAATGACTTTGGAGCACGTTACGAAAGGGATTGGGGGATTCATCATCGTTCGCGACGCCGAAGAATCTGCTTTAAACCTTCCGAGAAAATACGGAGTCGATGACATTCCCATCGTGTTAACGAGCAGAAGGTATGACGCCAACAATCAATTTGTTACTCAAGCCACTACTTACGGCGATTACATGCTCACTAACGGAACCCCTGATGCCGCTGTAAGTCTCCCTAAACAATGGGTACGTTTACGGATACTAAATGCAGAAATTGAACGCGGATACAATCTTGGATTTAGCGATAACCGCACCTTTTACATTATTTCCAATGACGGAGGATTGTTGAACGCTCCAGTGGCGGTAACCCGTGTAAAGCTAATGGTGGGTGAACGCATCGAAATCCTAGTCAATCTGAGTAACGACTTGGTTGGGACTTCACTCAACTTAAAGGCGTATAATTCCGGACAAACATTTGGCTTTCCTGGAGGTGAACCTGCCAGTGCTGGGCAATTCGGAAGTTTATTAAACAATGTTGATTTTAATGTCCTTCATATAAACGTTGCAGCCACTACGGCGAACCCTGTTACCTCGCTGCCTGCAACCTTGGCAAACAATTCCTATTGGACAGCGAATGATGCAACCGTTAGCCGTTCAATTACCATCACTAACGGAAACGCGGGTGGACCTGCTTTTAATTTCGACAACCAATCGTTCCAATTAAACTACATCAATAAAACGGTAAACCTTAACACCATTGAGAAATGGACGGTTACTAATAACAATATTTTTGGGCATACTTTCCATATTCATGACGTTCAGTTCAAAATCGTAGACAGAAATGGAAATGCAAACGGCGTAGGAAATTACGAGTCAGGTTGGAAGGATGTAATGTATGTTCCAAAAGGAGAATCGGTATCCTTTGTAGCCAAGTTTGATGACTATGCCGATGCCATTCATCCGTTCATGTACCACTGTCATTTCTCGAATCACGAAGACGACGGGATGATGGGGCAATTTGTAGTAACAGATATAAATTCTGTAAATGAAATCTCCAAAGAAGAGATACCAATTACATTGTTTCCAAATCCCGCACATGATAAATTGTTTGTTGAGTTTAAAAATCAAGCTCAATCTGCCTATTATGTTAGCATAAAAGATTTCTTAGGGCGAACAAAATTGATGCTACCCCAACCATATTTAAAAGATGGAATTGACATTAGCTCACTAAGTAAAGGCGTTTATACAATATCGATTACGGAAAAAGGTAGCAAGCAAGTGGTTACAAAAACGTTTATTGTAAACTAAGACAATGAAATCTGCCATAACAATAAGTGTTTGTTTACTTTTGATCGTTGTTTTTGGCAGCTTTAATTTAACGCTCGAAAAACGAGTTGATAATTTTACTTTACGAAATGTAAATGGAAAAAATGTATCAACGCAAGATTACAAAGATGCAAAAGGCTTTATTGTAATTTTCACCTGTAATCATTGTCCATTTGCTAAGTTATATACCAATCGTTTTAATGAGTTGAATACGAAATATTCCAACTTAAATGTGCCTTTGATAGCCATTAATTCGATGGACACCTTGATGTACGAAGAGGAAACTTTTGAATTAATGCAACTTAAAGCAAAAAAGGAAAAATTTAATTTCCCTTATTTACAAGACCTTACACAAGCTGTTGGTAAATTATTTGAGGCGCAACATACCCCCATGGCATTTGTGATTTGGAAAGAAAATAATGAATGGATTATTAAGTATAAAGGAGCAGTTGATGATAATGGGGCACATCCAAAACTCGCAAATTCCTATATATCAAAAGCAGTTGATGAATTGTTGAATGGCAAGCCTGTTTCCAATTCAGAAACTGAATCTTTTGGCTGTGCTATTTTTTATAGAAAATAGATTTCCCATTTAAGTAGGGGGAGGCGAGGCTATTATTTTCTGTTATGCTTTCTTTTAACTAATTTTAAACTTTAAATTAGTTGGCATGTCGAAGGAAGTTTTCATTGTTGATGGTATTAGAACACCAATTGGTTCCTTAGCGGGAGCTTTACGTAATGTGCGGGCTGATGATATGGGCGCACATGTCCTAAAATCGCTCATGGAGAGGAATGCTTCGCTTGATCCATCATTGGTGGAAGATGTTATTTTTGGCTGTGCCAATCAAGCAGGAGAAGATAATCGGAATGTGGCAAGAATGTCTTTGCTGCTAGCTGGTTTACCGCTAACAATTGGTGGAGAAACAGTGAATCGTTTATGCGCTTCTGGAATGGCTGCAACGATTAATGCCTCACGAGCAATAAAAGATGGGGCGGGAGAAATATACATCGCTGGTGGCGTTGAACAAATGACACGCGCTCCATGGATTATGTCTAAGTCGGCGAATGCCTTTGGTCGTGATATGCAATTAGCAGATTCAACTTTTGGGTGGCGTTTCATTAATCCACAAATGGAAACACTGTATGGTGTAGATAGCATGGGAATGACCGCGGAAAATTTAGCTCTTAAATATAATATCTCACGTGAAAATCAAGATCAATTCGCGCTGTGGTCGCAACAGAAGTTTGCTGCTGCTAGAGAAAATGGTTTTTTCAACGATGAAATTGTTCCGGTTATCATCCCACAAAAAAAAGGACCCGCCATTGTTGTTGATCAGGATGAATTTCCTAGACCAACAACAACGATTGAAACATTAGCTGGATTGCGTCCTGCCTTTACAAAAACAGGAACCGTTACCGCAGGAAATTCCTCAGGATTAAATGACGGAGCCGCAGCCTTGCTATTGGCGTCCTCGGAGGCATGTACACAGCAAGGACTCACGCCGCTTGCACGAATTGTCGCAGCTTCAGTAGCTGGAGTAGAGCCTTCTATAATGGGAATTGGTCCCGTAAAAGCCACACAAAAAGTACTTGAAAGGGCCGGACTTGCCTTGGATCAAATGGATCTGATAGAAATTAACGAAGCCTTTTCTGCCCAAGTGCTAGCTTGTTTAAAAGAATTAAACATTGCTGCCGACGATCAACGTGTTAATCCAACCGGTGGTGCTATTGCGCTTGGACATCCATTAGGAATGTCGGGTGCAAGAATTCTATTAAGTGCGGCAAGACAATTGACGATTACAAAAAAACGATATGCTTTAGTTACCATGTGTATTGGAGTAGGGCAAGGGTACGCTGTTATTTTAGAACGTGCATGAAAAACAACTACCTACATATCTCATTTTTGAGTTTGCTTTTAGTAGTATTTACCTCTTGTCGCAAAGAAAATACATCCTGGAAAAATGATTGGATAGCTCCAATAATTAATGACACGCTAAGTTTAGGAAATTTTTACAACGATTCAACACTTATCGCTGGAACAAATGGCACAATAGACCTTGATTTTTCGCGCACCATTCTGGATTTAGGTATTTCAGATATTGTTAAGATTCCTGACACATCGATCGTTCAACTATTTCATCCTGCCTTTGGATTAACCGTTCCTCCAGGTTTCGATATTTTCAACAACGTAGAGCAACATACCCTAATCATGCCGGGTATTGAGCTGAAGAAAATTAGGGTGTTTTCTGGGAAAATAATGTTAAAAGTTTACAATCCTTTAAATACCATAGCTTTGTATAAGGTCATTCTGCCAGGCGTGGTGAAAAATGGGGTGGTCTTCGAACAATCGTACTCTGTTCCTGCGGGCAGTCAAGCTAATCCAGGGACATCAACCGCTATTCTTGACGTAAGTGGGTATGAAATGGATTTAAGGGGAATTAATGCAACGAATTATAATATTATTCAATCTCAACTTACCGTAAAGACAGATCCTTTAGGTCCTTCGGTTGCTTTGATCACGAGCAATGAATTTAAAGTGGAAGCAAGCATCCAAAACTTAAAGGTTGACTACGCATTAGGGTATTTTGGAAATCAGATCGTTTCAGATACCAGCTCGCTAACAGTTCCGTACTTGGATAATATTACTG
>Ga0214919_10005576_pt1 | contig 17752 bp, 12 predicted proteins | sample LL1503_MetaG_FD_177994 | JGI IMG/M metagenome (GOLD analysis project Ga0214919, IMG submission 177994) | Freshwater microbial communities from Lake Lanier, Atlanta, Georgia, United States - LL-1503 | ecosystem: Environmental > Aquatic > Freshwater > Lake | place: USA: Georgia | collected...
TCAAGGCCCGATTCTCGCCCGAGCTAGATGCCGTCTTGCAGCCCTTGCAAGCTTTCTCTGCCAAATATTTCGAGCCCCATTCAAAGTTCTTCACCTATGCCACAGACTGGGAGATGGCGCAGAAAATAGACGCTGAATTGCAATCTCCGCCTGTTGTTACTGATGCAACTCATGCCGCATTTCCTGCTATTTCAGAATGGCCTCTTCAGGAATGCATGCGTTTGCTCAAGCAACCTGTCGAGGTTTACTGGCGCAGTCGTTTGGGTGTTTGGCTCCAGGGACCTGAGGAGGCTTTGCTTGATGATGAGAACTTCTCTCTCAATGGACTTGACAGGTATTCATTGGGCCGCCACCTGCTTGAAGCCGATGACATCGAACTGCAACTCGAAGCAGAAAAAATAAAGGGTCAATTGCCAATGGGGGCTTTGGGCCAAGCGGTTTTGAAGCAGCAATACGATGCGGCACTTCGCGTCATGGATCGAGCAGCGCCCTATTTAGAAAAGTTCGCACAAGAGTTGCCCACGCAATCTGTCGCTGTTGTGCTGGCCATGCCTTGGGGTGATGTGCGCATCAGTGCTGAAATTGCTGGTTTGCGCCAAGAATTGCGTTCATCGGATCAACTGCCAATTGATTCTGATCATGTTCGAACACTGCAAATGACCCGTCGACCCGGTGCGGTGGCCACAGGTCAAAAGGACCAACAGTCAGCCCGCGCAGATGTCTTGATCAATCTCTGGCCCAACCATGTCTTGTTAAGTGCGGCAGGCTGGACAGTCAGCTCCGTGGCCGTTGGACTGGATGCGGTGGCTGTGTTGCCCGCCATGTCGCCTCAAGCGGCTCAACATTTGTTGGCGCAGTGGCTCGGTGTTTATGAGCAGGCATGGCGCCAGCCCTTGCCGACCACCCTGAAAGCGGGCTTGGCATTTGTGTCAGAGCAATTGCGAAATGCGCAGTCAGGCAAAGAAGTGGCGGCTGAGCAGATCATCGAGATGGCCCTGGACAAAGCGCGCAAAGAATTTTCGGATGGTTTTTCTGAGAACACGGATTTGGCGCGCTCCTTGTATGTTCAAAGATCGTTTGATAACTTTGATCCGCTCATTGAAGGGCTGCCAAGCTGGGCGCCCCTTTTGTATGCCGATTTGATCCATGCAGCGTCGATGGAAGGCGGTGTGTCATGAGTGAATTGAAAACACAAAAACTCAATGTGCTCAAATTGCCTTTAGCAGGCATTCAGCTGATTGAGGCCAGCGCCGGTACTGGCAAAACTTGGACATTGGCCGCGCTTTATGTGCGTCTCATTCTGGGGCATGGATGGTCTGGGGAGAGCCTCATGCCACCCCAAATTTTGGTGATGACTTTTACCGAGGCTGCCACTGCAGAGCTGAGAGATCGCATTCGCGAGAGATTGGCGCAGGCTGCGCAATTCTTCAGGGGGCAACCTCGCCTGGCCGATGATTTTCTGCAAGACCTTCAAGCAAGCTTGGGCACGGATTTGAATGCGCAGCACGCTGAACGCTTAGAGCAAGCCGCGCAGTGGATGGACGAAGCGGCCATTTACACCATTCACAGTTGGTCGAGTCGCATGTTGCGCCAACATGCTTTTGACAGCCAGAGTTTGTTTGATCAAAAGCGCTTAGACGATGCACCTGCTTTAAAGCTGAAGTTGGTCAAAGACTATTGGAGGGAATACGTTTATCCGCTTGAAGTCAAGCAACTGGGCGCCCTGAAGGATTTGGGCGGAACACCCGAAGCTTTGCTGAAAAACATTCAATCGCTGTGGCAAAAATTTGAGAAGTCACCTGGTGGTTTTCCTGAGGCCTCGCAAGATCTAGACCCAAAAGCCTTGGTGCTTGCCTGGTCTGATTGGCAAGAACGTGTTCTGGAGTTGGAGGCGCAAGCCAGACAACTGTTGTTGAACAACATGCCGCATGCTCTAGACCAGTTGAACAAGGCCCTTGAAAATGATCTGAATCGCAATCACTATCGAGTCAACAAGCACGCGTACTTCCTTCGCCATCTTTCAGACTGGGCTTCTGGTGAAGATGCCGACATGGATGCGCTGTCCAAATTCACCTTTGAAAAGCTCAAGGCCGGTTTAAGGGGCGGAGCCAATCCGATTGACAACGCGCATGGTGTCTGGACTGCAATAAGTCAATGGATGGCGGAGCATCAAAATGAGCCTGAAGTGGGCGTTCATTTGTTGCACCACGCCGCACTCAAAGTGGGTCGCACCTATTTGCAGCAAAAAAGAAGTTTGGCCAGTTTTGATTTTTCAGATTTGCTACAACGATTGCATGCGGCACTTCATGCGCCAAACAGTCGCTTGCCCCAGATTGTTCGCGCGCAGTTTCCTGTGGCCATGGTGGATGAGTTTCAGGATACCGACCCTTGGCAATATGAATCGCTTTCGCGCATTTATGGCGCAGCAAATGTGCCAAGTCAAGATGCAGAAAATGCAGAAAATGCAGATCTTGCGGTCAAAGCAGAACAAGACCATGCCAGCGCATTTCTAATGATTGGCGATCCTAAGCAGGCCATCTACAGTTTTCGGGGCGCTGATTTACCGACCTACTTGAACGCAAGGTATGCGGCTCAATCCATCTGGACCTTGACAGAAAATTTCAGGTCCAGTCAGGCGGTGGTCAACGCCGTTAACCACCTGTTTGAAACGGCTCAGAAGCCTTTTGGAGAAGTGCCGTTTGAGCCTGTGCAAACACCCACACCTGCCAAGGCCGAAAGTCTGCGCTTGGCCGATGGCAAAAAACTGCCAGCGCTCACGGTATGGCATTTGGCCGCCGACAAACCCTTGAGTGGCAAGCAATACAGTGAAGACATGGCGCAGATTTGCGCCACGCAAATGGTGTCGCTCTTGAATCAAGGCATCGCTCAACCCGGCGACATGGCGGTATTGGTGCGAGATGGCCAAGAAGCCAAAAAAATCCGCCAAGCCTTGACGCAGCGGGGTGTCCGTAGCGTCTACTTATCAGACCGCGAAAGTGTGTACGCCTCGCGCGAGGCCCTCGATTTAGCTTGCATTTTGGAAGCCGTCTTGCAAGCGCGCAATGCCAAGTTGCTGCGTGCGGCGCTCACCACTCGCACCTTGTGCCTCAGCTTGCTTGAAATAGAGCAGGTGTTTAGTGCAGAAGAAGCCTGGGACATTTGGGTAGAGCGTTTCAATGCTTGGCACGCCACCTGGCAAGGTCAAGGCTTCTTGCCGATGCTGTACAAAATTGTGCATGAACAAGACATCGGCAGGCGCATGCAAGCTGAGGGTGATACCGCTGAACGGCGCCTGACCAATCTGCTACACCTGGGTGAATTGTTGCAATCGGCCAGCCTTCAATTGCAAGGTGAATCGGCATTGCTTCGTTTCCTTACCGATCAATTGGCAGATCCTCAAGCACAAGGTGAGAGCGCGCAAATGCGTCTTGAAACAGATGCCGAGTTGGTTCAAGTCATCACCTTTCACAAAGCCAAGGGTTTGCAATACCCCTTGGTGTTTTTGCCCTTTGTCTCCAATTTCAGGGAAGACAAAGATGACTTACTTCGAAGCGCCGAAGAACGTCTGCAAGAGGACATTCGTTTGATGTACGTGGCGTTCACGCGTGCGCAGCAAGCTCTGTGGGCAGGTGTAGCCAAACGCCAAGGCGATTTCAAAAGCAAAGAAACACAAGCGCAAAGTGCTTTGAGTGTTTTGTTGCTGCGAAAGTCTGCCGATGACTTGCCAGAAAAATTGCAGGCTTGGGCGGTGTGCGATGACATTGAAGTCATTCAAGCGCCCGATGCGAATGCGCAGTTGTTCGAGCCTTCTAGCGCTGTCAACTTGGAGGCTGCAACAGTGGCAAGATCGCCATCGCGCGCATTGCCCCATGCCGGCTGGACAGCCAGCTTCAGTGCACTCACCCGCAAACTGAGTGAATCCAAATGGCAGGCCACAGACTCGGGCTTGGCGCGCGAGGAGCGTTGGCTAGATTCTCAAATCGACAACCCCGTGGCCAATGCCAATCACCTGCTTGTGGCAGATGACGCTTCATTTGCAAAAACGGAGCAAATTCCGTTCAATCATTTCCCTGCTGGCAGTGCCTACGGCACCTTGTTGCACGATATCTTCGAATGGCAACTGAAAGAAGGCTGGCCCCTTCTGCAAAACGAAGCAGATCTTTCTGCTGAAGTCAAAATTCGCTGGCAAAGCTGGTGGCAAACCCAAGCCGACAGCCTGCAACTTCTGCCCGAAGACCAAGCCCTCTGCCTGCAACTTATTCGCCAATGCGCAGCCGCTGAATTCACACAATTGGGGTCAGATCAACATTGTTTCAGCCTGTCGCGGCTCAACGCCGAAAACGCCTGGCCAGAAATGGGTTTTACATTCAAAACACACGGTATTTCAACGCAGCAAATTGACCAACTGATTCGCACCTCACTGCATCCCCACAAAGCTCGCCCTGCTTTGCACGCGCAGCATTTGAATGGCTTGCTAACGGGCTTCATGGACATTGTGTTTGAACACCAGGGGCGCTATTACGTGCTCGATTACAAATCGAACAAATTACCCGACTATGCGCAAGACAGCATCACAGACAGCATGCTCAGTCATCGCTACGACGTGCAATACAGCTTGTACATCTTGGCGGTTCACCGACTCTTAAAGTCTCGCCTGAAGGATTACAGTTACGAGCAGCACATGGGTGGTGCCATCTATTTGTACTTGCGCGGTATTGATCAGGCCGGGCAGGGGTGCTATGTCCATAAGCCATCCTACGATCTGATCCATGCCTTGGACGAAGCATTTAAATTGAATCAGCCATCGCATGCAGCGGGGGCATGGGCATGACTCACTTGCAAGCCCCGATCAGCAACACTTCAGTGCCTCAATTTGCCTTGGCAGCCTGGCCATGGACGGCGTTGGACACGGCTTGGCTCCAATTTTTAAAATCACATCAAGCTACCCCAGACCCCTTGCACGATTTACTGGCGCTTTTGGTCAGCCACCAAATGGGAAGAGGGCACGCTTGCTTGGACCTGGATGCTTTGATGCAAGACCCAGCGCATTTGCTTGGCTGGACCGAGGCGCAAACCAAGCTCTTGACTCAGCTTGTTGCCAATTCAAAATTGGATCAACAGCCCACAGATTTATTTGCCATGCCACCCAACCCATGGGCGCGAGCCGCCAAAACTATGCCATGGGCCTTGGGTGAAAACGCACCCATCTTGGTGTCCTACCAAGAAGACGGCCAAGCACAGCGTGTGTACCTGCGGCGCGCTTGGCAAGCAGAACAAACCATCCAAGCGTCTATTCAAACGCGCCTGTCGCAAAACTTTGACGTACCAACAGACAGCGATGAAAAACTGAACAAACTGTTCGGCCCACAAAGCAAGGAAACAGACTGGCAACGCATCGCCTGTGCCAAAGCTTTGCGCGCCGGCCTCACCCTGATTACCGGCGGCCCTGGCACTGGCAAAACAACCACAGTGGTTCGCTTGTTGGCCTTGCTGCAACAAGCGGCACATGACCAACAAACAACATTGCGCATTCATTTGGCAGCGCCCACGGGCAAGGCTGCCAGCCGCTTGAGTGCCTCGATTCAATTGGCATTGGCCAGCTTGCCAGAAGGCTGGGGCATCGGCCTTCCATCGCAAGCTGTTACTTTGCACCAACTCTTGCAGTACAACCCCGATGCAGCCGCAAGAGCAGCACCCTCTTTGGCAACAGACTTGGTGGTGGTTGACGAAGCCTCCATGATTGATCTTGAACTGATGGCACGTTTGATGAAATGCGTGCCTGCACAGGCGAGGTTGGTTTTGTTGGGCGACAAAGATCAGTTAGCGTCCGTAGAGGCTGGCGCTGTGTGGTCTCAATTGTGCGAAGGTGCGGACCAAGCAGACAACGATACCCAAGCGCACCCCGGAAAACCTTACACCCTGCCTGAGCAAACGGCAGTGCTTCATGTCAGCCGACGCTTTCATGCCAACAGCGCCATCGGGCAATGGGCCCAATTGATCAACACTGGCGATCAACAACAACTCCAAAAACAATGGCATGCCTTGAGCAATGTCAGCGCTGCGGATGACATTGAAAAGCCAGAGGTTCAAAGATGGCCAGATGCATGGCGCGAGAGGCCGCAAGGGCAGCTGCAGCCAGAAGTCGTTCATGCATTGCGTCAAGGGTGGTCCGCTTGGTTGGAAGCTTTGAAACCCCTGCAACAAGCCGATGCCATTTGTGACAACGCGCAGGCCCTTCAGTTGCTGAACCGATTCACTGAGTTTCAAGTGCTCTGTGCGCTGCGCCAAGGCGCTTGGGGTGTTCAATCTTTGAATGAGCGAATCGCCATGGCCCTAGGCTTGTCAAAAAACGAAGAGCGAAATTTCCAACCCGCCAAAGGGCAAGACGCATGGTTCCTTGGACGTCCGATCATGGTCACCCGCAATGACTATCACCTTCAGCTCATGAATGGCGATGTGGGTCAGTGTTTGCCCACTGCCAATGGCCTGCGCGTTGCGTTTCCCGATGGCAAAGGCGGTGTACGCTGGGTTTTGCCTTCCCGCTTGGATGCCGTTGAATCGGTATGGGCCATGACTGTTCACAAATCTCAAGGCTCAGAGTACGAGCATGTGCTTCTGGTGCTGCCTGACCGAGATGCCCCGGTGCTGACGCGCGAGCTGCTTTACACCGGCGTCACACGTGCTAAATCGCGCCTGAGCTGGTGGGTGCCCAATGCCTCGGTCTTGTTCAACTCGGTAGAGCAGCGAGTTACCCGAAGTGGTGGTTTGGCGGATGCCCTGTTTCATCCGTCAAAATAGGCCCTTCAGAAAAAAGTGAGCAATGATGAATTTCGATGAAATGGCTGACAAATTGTCAGCTCACCCAGACTACAAAGTAAAGCGTCGCTTGATTCCGGTTCTAGACTTTGGACCTGGGTCTGGGGGAGCTACCCAGCGCGTTCTTATTTTGGACACGGAAACCACAGGCCTAGATTGGCGCGCTGAAAACATCATTGAATTGGCCATGCTGTCTGTGGATGTTGAGATGCAAACAGGGCTGCCTGTTGGCGTGGTTGAGGTTTATGAAGATTTCGAAGATCCAGGCAGACCCATCCCAGCTGAAATTGTGAAGCTCACAGGCATCACCACCCAAGACGTCAAGGGCCAAAAACTCGACGAAGCCAAAATCATTGACATGGTGGAACGCGCAGACCTCATCGTGGCGCACAACGCGGGCTTTGATCGCCCCTTTGTTGAAAACCGATTGGAGGTGTTTGAGCACAAAGCATGGGCCTGCTCGTTTGCAGGCATCAACTGGAAGGCCCAAGGTTTGGGGTCGGCCAAGTTGGAATTTTTGTGCAGCGAATTGGGCTGGTTTTACGACGCACACCGTGCGCAAGTCGACTGCCATGCCTTGCTCAGGGTCTTGTCTTCGCCCTTGAAAGCCCAGCCAGAGGACATGCCAAGCACCGGCTTGCAACAACTTTTTAAGTCAGCCGAGCAAGCCCGAACCGTGGTCAAAGCATTTGGCTCGCCTTTCGAGACCAAAGACAAGCTCAAAGCCCGTGGTTACCGCTGGGATGCCGAGGCCAAAGTTTGGTACACAGCCGTGAAGTCCGCCGAGGCTTTGGAGGCAGAGGCTGAATGGCTCAAATCACAGGTTTACGGGGGACGGGCCGCCAGAATTGGTCTGGAAACCCAAGACGCGCGGGTCCAATTTTCCAGTCGAAGCGGTCAATCGGGCGATCGAGTCTTGTAATTTGAGAAATTTCAGGGGCACAAAGCGCTGAAGGGGCACCTAAAGACAGGGATAATCACGGGTTCGGGAAAATTAAGTTTCCCTTTTGGAAATCATCTTTCCCCTCCCTTTTGAAGAGCATCCCAGCCATGGCCCAATACGTTTTTTCTATGAACCGCGTCGGCAAGATCGTGCCGCCGAAGCGTCACATTCTCAAAGACATTTCGCTCAGTTTTTTCCCAGGCGCCAAAATTGGTGTGCTGGGCTTGAATGGTTCCGGCAAGTCCACCTTGCTGAAAATCATGGCGGGCATTGACAAGGAAATTGAAGGTGAAGCCATTCCCATGGCGGGCCTCAAAATTGGTTACCTGCCCCAAGAGCCGCAGATGGACCCCGACGAAACCGTTCGCGAAGCAGTTGAAGGTGGCATGGGTGAAGTGAAAGCGGCGCAAGCACGACTCGAAGAAGTGTATGCAGCTTATGCTGAAGAAGATGCAGATTTTGACGCCCTGGCTGCAGAGCAAGCCAAACTCGAGGCCATCATTGCCACAGCAGGCGATGCATCCGACCATCAACTTGAAATTGCGGCCGACGCTTTGCGTTTGCCCCCATGGGATGCCGTCATCGGCAAACTTTCTGGCGGTGAAAAACGCCGTGTGGCTTTGTGTCGTTTGTTGCTCAGCCGCCCCGACATGTTGCTGTTGGATGAACCCACCAACCACTTGGATGCAGAAAGTGTGGACTGGCTCGAATTGTTCTTGCAACGCTTTCCAGGCACCGTGGTGGCCATCACCCACGATCGTTACTTCTTAGACAATGCAGCCGAGTGGATCTTGGAGCTGGACCGCGGCCATGGCATTCCCTACAAAGGCAACTATTCCAATTGGTTGGAGCAAAAAGAGGCGCGTTTGGGTCAAGAGCAGCGCACAGAAGACGCTCGCACCAAGGCCATGAAAAAAGAATTGGAATGGGCTCGTTCCAATCCAAAGGGCCGTCAAGCCAAGAGCAAGGCGCGTTTGGCTCGCTTTGAAGAACTGAGCGATTACGACTACCAAAAACGCAATGAAACACAAGAGATTTTCATTCCTGTGGCCGAGCGTTTGGGCAATGAAGTGTTTGAATTCACCAATGTCAGCAAGTCCTTCGGCGACCGTTTGCTCATTGACAACTTGAGCTTCAAAGTGCCTGCTGGCGCCATTGTGGGCATCATCGGCCCTAACGGCGCTGGTAAATCAACACTCTTCAAACTGATTGCAGGCAAAGAGCAACCCGACAGCGGTTCCATCAAAGTCGGTCAAACCGTGAAGATGGCCTTTGTTGATCAAAACCGTGACGATCTGTCTAACGACAAAACCGTTTGGGAAGATGTCTCTGGTGGTTTGGACATCATGACTGTGGGCAAATTTCAAATGCCCAGCCGAGCCTATTGCGGTCGCTTCAATTTCAATGGCGGCGATCAGCAAAAGAAAGTCGGCATGTTGTCCGGTGGCGAGCGCGGTCGTTTGCACTTGGCCAAAACACTCATTGAAGGCGGCAACGTGTTGCTGCTGGACGAGCCCTCCAATGACTTGGATGTGGAAACATTGCGCGCCTTAGAAGATGCCTTGCTTGAGTTTGCGGGCTCGGTGATGGTCATTAGCCACGATCGTTGGTTCCTCGACCGCATTGCCACACACATCTTGGCCGCAGAAGGCGATAGCCAGTGGGTGTTTTTTGACGGTAACTACCAAGAGTACGAAGCCGACAAGAAGAAGCGTTTGGGCGAAGAGGGTGCCAAGCCTAAGCGTGTGCGTTTCAAAGCTTTGAAGTAATTCGCTTGAAGAGTGGGCCGATGACATGAAACCCATGCGCTTAGAGGACGTCCTCTTTAGCCAAGGTTTCGGTACACGCCGTGTGTGCGCAGGCTTGGTGCAGCAAGGCTATGTGAGCGTGAATGGCGAGGTTCAACAAGACCCTGGTGTCTTCTTTGAGCCAGAAAATTTCAAGTTCAAAGTGCAGGGCACGGAGTGGCCTTACTTTGACCGCGCTTACCTGATGCTGCACAAACCCACAGGCACAGAGTGTTCACAAAAGCCCTCGACTTGGCCCAGCATCTACACTTTGCTGCCGTCGCCTTTGAGACTGCGTCCTCAAAAAGCTGCGGTGCAAGGCGTTCAAGCGGTGGGCCGCTTAGACCAAGACACCACTGGCTTGTTGTTGCTCACCGATGACGGCAAATTCATTCACCGCATGAGCTCACCCAAGCACCACATGCCCAAGGTCTACGAGGTCACCACCAAGCACGAGATCACGGAGCAGCAGGTTGAAAAACTTTTGTCAGGCGTGGTGCTAGATGACAGCCCAAAGCCTGTGCAGGCAGCAGCTTGTGAAAAAGTGACAGACACCCATTTGAAACTGACACTGACTGAAGGCAAGTACCACCAAGTCAAACGCATGTTGGCGGCTGTGGGCAACCGTGTGGAAGGACTGCACCGCAGTGCCATCGGCAATTTGCAGTTGCCCGATGATTTGGCGCCGGGTCAATGGCGCTGGATCTTGCCCAGCGAACTCGAGAAATACTTCAAAGCCTGAAGCACTTCCAAGGGTTGGTCCTTGTGGGGACTGTGCCCGCAGTTTTCTAATTTCACCAATTGCGTTTGAGGTGCATGCACCGCAATTTCATCAATTTGCGCCATGGTCCCATAAGGATCATTGACGCCTTGAATGGCCATCAAAGGCGATTGAATCTTTGCAAGCAAAGGCCGAATGTCAAAGCTTCTAAAGGCTTCACTCAACCACACATCGTTCCACTGCCAGAAAGCCACATCGACATCTTTGTGAAAGGCTGCTAACTTGGGTCTGAGTTTTTCAAAGTGATCTCGCGCATGCGTGATGGCTTGAACAGAAATGTCTTCCACCATCACATGAGGCGCCATGACCACACAGCCTGCAACAGAAAATTGACTGGCATGAATGAGTGCAATGCTGCCGCCATCGGAGTGGCCTATCAAGAGGGGATTGGCAATTTCCAAATGGGCCAACAAAGCAGGTAGCACTTCCAACGCTTCACGGTGCATGTAGTTTGATGGAAGTCTTCCAGAACCGCGCACGTCAGGAATGCCTGCGGATTGCCCATAGCCTTGTCGTGAATAGACCCAGCCTTCACAACCCAGACCTTGGCAGATTTGCGCGGGCCAATCTTTCCAAAGGGCCACGCTGCCCAGTCCTTCGTGCAAAAAAACGCAACTCGGAGCCTTGTGCTTGAGGGCCAATGGCTTGTCCAGCGGGATGTGTTTCACTTCTAAGTCAACACCCAAGATGGAGATCAGAGAGGGGGCAGTCATGCGGTCAATTTTGACACTAGAAAACCCCCAAAATGAAAAAAGATAGGGCTTGATCGACCAAGGCGTCTGCCAATACCCCATTACACTTGAGGAATGATCTTACAAGCACTGACCTTCACAATTGGTTTGGCCACCTTCGGCCTTGCTTCGGCCATGTCTTCAGGACCCAAACCGGCGCCTCCTGAGCCTGCAGTTTTAGCACCGGCCCCCATCTTTGTCTTAAATTCCCTTGAAGGCAATGTCAGTGTCATTGACCCTGTCACTTGGACAGAAACCAAGCGCATTCCTACCGGCAAAGAGCCGCACCATTTGTACCTGACGCCCGATGAAAAGTCGGTCATTGTGGCCAATGCCCTGTCCGATTCTCTGACGTTCATCGATCCTCGAACTGCAGAAATCCAACGTGTGATTCCAGGTATTTTGGACCCCTATCATTTGCGGTTTTCACCCGATATGAAATGGTTCGTCACGGTTGCCAACCGACTCAATCACATCGACATCTACAAATGGGATGGGCAAACACCCACCTTGGTCAAACGCATTCAATCGGCTAAAACGCCCAGCCACATGTGGATTGACAGCAAGAGCACCACGGTGTGGGCCACCATGCAAGACAGCAATGAATTGGTCGCCATTGATTTGAACACCCAAACCATCAAGTGGCGCGTGAAAACGGGCCCCATGCCAGCGGATGTGTTTGTCACGCCTGACGACCAAACATTGTTGATTGGTCTGACGGGCGGTGATGGGGTAGAGGTTTATGACGTGTCCCAAAACCCCGCTAAAAAAATTAAATTGATTCAAACTGGTAAAGGCGCACATGCTTTCCGTGCGCTGGGTGACAAGCAACATGTCCTGGTCAGTAACCGTGTAGGCAACTCCATCAGCAAAATCGATTACAAAAGCCTGACTGTGGTTGACAAGTTTCCAGGGCCCAGTGGGCCAGATTGCTTGGACATCATGGCAGACGGCAAAACCATTTTGCTGGCTTCTCGTTGGGCTCAAAAGTTAACTGTCATCGACATGAGCACCCGCCAAGTGGTCCGTCAAATCAAAGTGGGCAAGTCTCCGCATGGGGTTTGGACCTTGGATCATGCGCCGCGCCAATGACACTTTGAGCAATTGTCTGACCCGGATCTTTCTGGGTGCACTCTTGTTCAATGCGCTTTCGTTGGCAGTGGCTGCCGAGCCTCCAAAAACTCCGCAGCAATGCCAAAAGCCCATTTACCTGACCTTTGACACGGGCCACATGGGCGTGGCCCCCTTGATTGCTGAGGTACTGCGCAAGCATCAAGTTGCAGTGACGTTTTTTGGAGCCCATGAAAAAACGCAAGAGGGTGACGGCAGCCTGGGCCAACACTGGTCTGCATGGTGGAAGGCGAGAGCCACTGAAGGTCACGATTTTGCAAGCCATACCTACGACCATGCTTATTGGCGATCGGATGTTGACTCGCGAACTTTCAAAATTCGACCCAGTTCAGGTGAGCAAAAGGACCAAAACTTAATTTGGACTGCAGAAAACTATTGTGACAACTTGAAAAAAGCCTCTCAGCGTTTGGAAGCTATGACGGGTCGCGCAAGTTTGCCCTTGTTCAGAGCGCCGGGTGGCAAAACTTCACCCGCCTTGTTGAAGGCCGCCAGTCAATGTGGCTATACCCACGTTGCATGGGCGCCTGCTGGTTTTTTAGGGGACGAATTGTCCAGTCAAACCCACAGCAATGCTGCGTTGCTGCAGTCTGCGCTTAAAAGCATCAAATCTGGCGATATTTTGATGGCCCATTTGGGCATTTGGTCGCGCCAAGAGCCTTGGGCTCCTGTGGTGCTAGAACCCCTCATTGTGGGCCTGAAAGACAAAGGGTTTTGTTTTGCCAGTTTGCGCCAACACCCGCAATACTCGAAACTCCTTGCTACAGTGCCATAAAGCCCCTTGAACCTTGCCCACTTCTTATTTTTACGCCATGTTGACTTCCATGATTGAGTGGCTCATTGACACCTTCTCAGCATTGCAAACCTTGTTGTTTGAAAGTGTGGTTCAGCCCATCGCCTTTGCTTGGGGTGCCGGCAACTTGTTGGATGTGGCCTACGAAGGCACAGGGTGGCTTTTAATTGGCTTGCTGCAAATTCTGCTGTTGCTTGTCTTCATTGCGCCTTTGGAAAAATGGCGACCTTTCGAGCCTGTCACTGATTCGAAAGGGGTCAAAGTTGATGTGATTTACACGCTCATTCACCGCTTGGGTCTTTTCAAGCTGCTCATGTTTTTCACTTTTGAAAATGCCGTTGAAACTGTGTTTGGCATGTTGCGGGTGCATGGTCTTCCAACCTTCAACGTCGATGCCATTTGGCCGGGCGTCTCAGACATTGCTTGGGTCAGTTTCTTTCTCTACCTCATTGTTTTTGATTTTGTTCACTACCTGATTCACCGCGGCCAGCATCAGTTCAATCGTTGGTGGGCGCTGCATTCTTTGCATCATTCGCAAAGGCAAATGACCCTGTGGACAGACAACCGCAATCATCTGCTGGACGATGTGATCACCACGCTTTTGTTGTCTGTGGTGGCCAAACTGATTGGGGTGGGTCCAGGGCAATTCATTGCCTTGGTGGTGTTGAGTCAATTGAGTGAGAGTTTTCAACACGCCAACATCAGATGCAGTTTTGGCTGGCTGGGCGATCGCTTGTGGGTCAGCCCAAGGTTTCACCGCTTGCACCACGCCATTGGCATTGGTCATGAATCAGCAGGCCGACAAACATTAGGCGGACACAACTTCGGGGTCTTGTTTCCATGGTGGGACATGTTGTTCAAAACCGCTGACTTTTCAAACAGATACGACCCAACAGGTGTTCGAGATCAAGTGGAAGAGGGCCGCGATTATGGGCAAAGTTTTTGGGCGCAACAAAAACTGGGCTTCATGCGCTTTTTGAGCAAGGGTACAAGTCCATGAAACTTTTCATGGACTCTTTTTGGCGAGCGCTTGCTTACTGCCTGCACCCCAAGGTCATCATGCTCTCCTTGTTGCCGCTCATTTTGATGGCGGTCATCGTCACTGGCTTGGGTGCAATGTACTGGGATCTTGCAGTCAATACCGTGCGCACGGGCATGGAGGACAGTCCGGTGTTGGGGTGGGCGTGGACTTGGTTGGGCCGTGTTGGCTTGTTGAATTTGAAAACGGTGCTGGCGCCCTTGGTCATCATTCTGGCTGTGACCCCCGTGGTCATGATCATGTCCTTGTTGGCCGTCTCATTCATGATGACGCCAGCACTCGTGAGTTTGGTTGGCGCAAGGCGCTTCCCTGATTTAGAGCGCAAGCGTGGCGGCTCTTTATGGCAAAGCATCTTGTGGACGTTGCTGTCTGTCATTTTGGCCTTGGGCGCATTGATCCTGACCTTGCCGCTTTGGTGGATACCGCCTTTGGCGATTCTTTTGCCAGCATTGATTTGGGGATGGCTGACCTACAGGGTCATGACCTACGATGTCTTGGCTGAACATGCGTCTGGTCAAGAGCGGGTTGAGCTCATGAAACGCCATCGGTTTCAATTGTTAGGCATGGGAGTCTTAACAGGTGCAATGGGCGCAGCGCCAAGTTTGGTGTGGGCTTCTGGCGCTTTGTTTGCCGCTGCATTTGTCATTCTCATTCCCATTGCCGTTTGGATTTACACCCTTGTATTTATCTTTTCAGCACTGTGGTTTGTTCACTTTTTGTTGCTTGCTTTAAGCAGCCTCAGAGAAGAACCCATGATCATTCTGAACGAAGCACCCTTATGAACTCAAGCTTGCCCCTCACGCCGCCGTCCATCGGCATCATCATCATTGGCGATGAAATTCTGTCAGGCAAACGATCAGACAAACACTTGCCCAAATTCATTGAGCTGCTCAACGAACGTGGATTGCAGCTGGCTTGGGCCGAGTATGTGGGCGACTCTCCTGAGCGCATCACGCAGGTCTTGGCCCGTGCCTTCGCATCGGGCGACGTGGTCTTTTCATGCGGTGGCATCGGTGCAACGCCAGACGATCACACCCGCCAATGCGCAGCGCAAGCTTTGGGTGTGCCCTTGGCATTGCACCCAGAAGCCAAGTCCTTGATCTTGGAGCGCATGCGCGATGTCGCCTTGGAGCAAGGTGTTGCCTTTGAGCCTGATCGCAATGACAACCTTCACCGGCTGAACATGGGCACCTTCCCCCAAGGTGCTCAGATCATTCACAACCCTTACAACAAAATTCCTGGCTTCACTTGCCAGGGCGCACAACAAGGCGTGGTTCACTTTGTGCCTGGCTTTCCCGTCATGGCTTGGCCGATGATGCAAGACAAGCTCGATGTGTATTGTCAAATTTGGGGTGCTGCACCCAAGCGCATCGAAAAGTCTGTGATTGTTTTTGGCGCGATGGAGGCAAGCCTTACCCCCTTGATGGAGCTCATTGAATTGCAACATGCGGGGATCAAGGTTTTTAGCCTTCCCAGCGTCGACCATCCCAAGTGGGGCAAGCACATCGAACTGGGGGTGAAGGGCGTCGAATCTCAGGTGGAGGCCGCCTTTCAGGCTTTGAAAGACGGCTTGAAGCCATTTTCAGTCGAGCTTGGCCCTGAAATGGTGCGCTAACTTGTATTGCACTATAATGGTGCATTTAATGTGTATTGTGGTGCATCAATTTGATGCGAAAAAATCCCGCCAAGTCGCCAAGTGAATCCCTGTCCGCAGGGCACAATAGCGGACTTGGGAAATTGCCGTTCTCTGCCTTTGTTGGCATAGAAACTGCATTCCCGAAGAACCAATTATCAACACCCATCCTTAGGAGAATTTGATGGCAAAGACCGTCGCAGACGTGATGAAGATGGTGAAGGACAACGAGGTCAAATTTGTTGACTTCCGCTTCACCGATACCCGTGGCAAAGAACAGCACGTTTCAGTGCCAATTTCCCACTTTGACGAAAGCAAGTTCACTGATGGCCATGCTTTCGACGGTTCTTCCATTGCCGGTTGGAAAGGCATCGAAGCATCCGACATGTTGTTGATGCCCGATCCCATCACTGCCAACATTGACCCCTTCTTCGAAGAAACAACTTTGATCTTGGGATGCGACGTGTTGGAGCCCGGTGATGGCAAAGCCTACGACCGTGACCCCCGTTCTATCGCCAAGCGCGCTGAAGCTTATTTGAAGGCTTCCGGTTTGGGTGATACAGCTTACTTCGGACCCGAGCCAGAATTCTTCTTGTTCGACGACGTTCGTTTCGGCAGCGACATGTCCGGTTCGTTCTTCAAGATCGACGACTACGAAGCACCCTGGAACAGTGGTACCAAAATGGAAGGCGGCAACCGTGGTCACCGTCCTACGGTCAAAGGTGGTTACTTCCCAGTGCCTCCCGTTGACAGCACGCAAGACATGCGCGCCGAAATGTCTCTGATCCTTGAAGGCATGGGCATTCCTGTTGAAGTGTTCCACCACGAAGTGGCTGGCGCAGGTCAAAACGAAATCGGCACACGCTTTAGCACCTTGGTGCAGCGCGCTGACTGGACTCAAACATTGAAGTATGTGGTTTGGAACGTGGCCAACGCCTATGGCAAAACGGCGACTTTCATGCCCAAGCCTTTGGTCGGTGACAACGGTTCCGGCATGCACGTTCACCAGTCCATCTGGAAAGACGGCAAGAACTTGTTCGCTGGCAATGGCTACGCAGGTTTGTCAGACTTTGCGCTGTACTACATTGGCGGCATCATCAAGCACGCCCGTGCATTGAACGCCATCACCAACCCCACCACCAACAGCTACAAGCGTTTGGTCCCTGGATTTGAAGCACCTGTGAAGTTGGCTTACTCCAGCCGCAACCGTTCTGCTTCCATCCGTATTCCTCACGTTGCTTCTGACAAAGGTCGCCGCATTGAAGCGCGCTTCCCAGATCCAATGGCCAACCCTTACCTGTGCTTCTCTGCATTGATGATGGCTGGTTTGGACGGCGTGGAAAACAAGATCCATCCCGGCGAAGCTGCTACCAAAGATTTGTACCATTTGCCACCTGAAGAAGATGCATTGGTGCCAACCGTTTGCCACAGCTTGGACCAAGCCCTCGAGTATTTGGACAAAGACCGTGCCTTCCTCACAAAAGGTGGCGTGTTCACTGACTCCATGATCGACGCTTACATTGAATTGAAAATGGGCGAAGTCACACGCTTCCGTCAAGCCGTGCACCCCATCGAATACGAGATGTACTACTCACTGTAATTGGCAGCGAGTTTGGGCAGCTGAGCCCGACCCCGAAAAGGACGGCTCAGGCCGTCCTTTTTCATTCAGGAAAGATTTTTGAGACATGGCGCTAGGCTTGCGATCGGTGAAGTTTCAATGGCACATGCTGCTCATGGCATTGCCTTGGTTTGCAGGTTTGGCGATGGCCGATCAAGCTGTCTACAAGTGTGGCCAAGAAATCACCAACCAACCGAATGATCCCAGTCAGTGCCAAAAACTGCTGATTTCAAACCCGACTCAAATCGATGGAACGCGGGTTCAAATCGGCCAGTCTCCAAAGCCTGTCTCTGCGGTTTCTGGTCCTGCTGTAGAGCGCATTTCGATCACGCCCCATCAAGCCCAAGATGCGCTTGAGCGAAATGCGCAAGCCCGCACTGTTTTGGAGGATGAGTGGCAGAAATTAAGTGTCCGTCACGCCGAAATGGTGCGAATCTTCAACGGTGGTCAACCCCCGCTTCAAGACGGTGAAACTTTGCAAAA
>Ga0214919_10005578_pt1 | contig 17748 bp, 16 predicted proteins | sample LL1503_MetaG_FD_177994 | JGI IMG/M metagenome (GOLD analysis project Ga0214919, IMG submission 177994) | Freshwater microbial communities from Lake Lanier, Atlanta, Georgia, United States - LL-1503 | ecosystem: Environmental > Aquatic > Freshwater > Lake | place: USA: Georgia | collected...
AAGCGAAGTCCCCATATCGCTCAAGGGGGCGACCATGGCTTGCGTTTAGGCAGATTTCGGTGGGGGCGCTACCTTAAACCAGGCCGCATACATGGCCGGCAAAGCCAGCAAAGTGAGGGCCGTGGCCACAATGAGCCCCCCCATGATGGCAACGGCCATGGGGCCCCAGAAAACACTTCTTGACAAGGGAATCATGGCCAGCACTGCGGCGGCTGCCGTTAAAACGATGGGACGCAAACGCCTCACTGCCGATTCCACAATAGCCTCCCATGCGGGCACCCCCGAGGCACGATCTTGCTCAATTTGATCAATCAAAATGACAGAATTGCGCTGAATCATGCCCATCAAGGCAATCACACCCAGCAAGGCTACGAAGCCAAAGGGCCGGTCCAAAGCCAACAGTGCCGCCGCAACCCCTGCCATCCCTAAAGGCCCCGTCAGAAAAACCAGAAGTGCGCGGCTGAAACTCTGCAATTGCAGCATCAGCAGCGTGAAAGTGACAAACAACATGAGGGGTATACCGGCCGCAATGGACGCCGAACCTTTGGAACTCTCCTCGACGGCGCCCGCCACTTCAATGCGGTAATCGGCCATACCTGCAGCATGCCAATTGGCCTCCAGCTTTTTGAGTTCTGGTAAAAGTTGATTGGTGACTGTGGCGCCTTGAACGCCCTCGATCAAATCAGCATTCACTGTGATGGCGTAATAGCGTCCTTCGCGCCACATGACCCCTGGCTCCCAGTTGAAAACAGGCTTCGCCACTTGTAACAAGGGTACAGATTTTCCTGAAGTGGTGGGCACATAAGCGCCCGCCAAATCGGTAATGGCATCGCGCTCAGACAGTGGTTGACGCAGAACAATGTCTATTAGCTTATCGCCATCGCGGTATTGGCCCACCGTAGAACCTGAAGACATGGTTCTAGAGGCCTGCGCAATCGATTGGCTGGTCACACCCAAAGCACGGGCCTTTGCTTGGTCCACTTCCAAGCGAATGACTTTGACAGATTCATTCCAGTTATCGTTCACGCCTCGCGTATTCAAATTGCCGCGCATGGCAGTCTTTACTTCATCCGCCTTCAAACGCAAGGCCAAGGGGTCAATACCCACCACACGAAACTGCACCGGATAGGCCACAGGGGGACCATTGGGCAGCAACTTCACACGCCCGCGTACTTCTGGAAATTCAGCGGCCAAGAGCGCAGGCAACTTCACACGAATAGACTCTCGGTATTTCAAATCTTGCGCCAGCACAATGAGCTGCGACACATTGGACTGTGGAAAAATTTGGTCCAAAGGCAAGTAAAAACGAGGCACGCCAGAGCCTACCCACGTACTCACAGAGCTGACGCCCTCCTCACTCATCAAACGTCTTTCTATGCGCTTGGCCACCTCTTCACTGGCCACAAAGCTTGAGCCTTCGGGCAACCAAAGCTCCACCATGATTTCTGGCCGACTTGAATCTGGGAAAAACTGCTGTTGAACTTTGCCCATCCCGACAATCCCCAGGGCAAACAGCGCCAAGGTTATGACAATGGTTTTCCATTTGTTCACCACACACCATGTCACGGTTTTTCTAAATCTGTTGTAAAAAGGTGTGTCGAACATTTCATGAGCATGGGACTGATCAGAACCATCCACGTGCGGCGGCGCCTTTAAAAGCAAGGTCCCCAAGTAGGGCACGAAATAAACCGACGCCACCCAACTGATGAGCAGCGCAATGACGGTGACGGCAAAAATAGCGAAGGTGTATTCACCCGTGACGGATTTGGCCAAGCCAATGGGCAAGAAACCGGCAGCCGTGATCAATGTTCCGGTCAACATGGGCATGGCCGTGATTTCATAAGCAAAGGTTGCAGCACGAACTTTGTCGTAGCCTTCTTCCATTTTTCGAACCATCATTTCAACGGCAATGATGGCGTCGTCGACCAACAAACCCAGCGCAATGATGAGCGAACCCAGTGAGATTTTGTGCAAGCCAATGTTGAAGTAGTCCATGGCCAGAAATGTGACCGCCAACACCAGAGGTATGGTGATGCCGACCACCAGGCCAGGTCGAATGTCCAATGTCCAACGGCGCCATAAAGGATGATTGCCGGGTCGTTTGTGCAAGCCCAAGGCCAAAAAGCTGACGGCCAACACAATGCCCACCGCCTCCACCAAAGTTTTCAAAAACTCATTGACAGAGCGCGACACCGCTTGCGGCTGATCTTGCACTTGGACCAGTTTCACACCCAGAGGCAAAGATTTTTCTATTTCAGCGACGCTCACTTTAAGCGCCTTGCCCAATTGAATGATATCGCCGCCCTTGGCCATCGACACCCCCAAACCGATCACCTGTTCGCCGTTGTGGCGCACCTTTACTGTAGGTGGATCGATGTAGCCTTGTTGGATGGTGCCCAAATCTCCCAACTTGATTTGTTGACCCGAGGCACCGCGAATGGGCATTTGCCGCAAAGCTTCCAAGCTGTTGAATTGGCCATTCACTCGAAGTTGAATGGCATCTTTGGGCAGGCTCAAAGTACCCGCCGATTCAACCGCATTCTGCTGACTCAACTGCGCAATCACGGTGCCCATGTCGAGACCCATGGCAGCCAATTTCTTTTGAGAAATTTCAATGAAAACTTTTTCGTCCTGAACTCCAAAGAGCTCAACCTTTGCCACATCTTGCACACGCAGAATTTTTTGTCGAACACCATCGGCAAATTTTTTCAGCTCTGCCGGTGTGAATCCATCAGATTGCAAAGCGTAAATAACGCCATACACATCACCAAAATCATCCACAAAAAAGGGCCCCAGCACGCCAGGTGGCAAAGTTGCTTTCATGTCGCCAATTTTTTTGCGGACCGTGTACCAAACGTTGGCCACATCAGCGGATTTGGCGTAGTCTTTAATTTGAAAAATAATTTGCGCTTCGCCGGGTTTCGAATAGCTGCGAATCTTGTCAGCATAGGGTACTTCTTGGAGCGTTCGCTCCAACTTGTCCGTCACTTGCTCTGCCACTTGTTGCGCAGTTGCGCCTGGCCAATAGGCCCTGACCACCATCACACGGAAGGTGAAAGGCGGGTCTTCATCTTGACCTAAATTAAAAAATGCGAAGACGCCCAGCAGCATCAACACCAGCATGAGGTATTTCGTCAGGGCGGGATGCTCAATCGCCCACTTGGACAGGTTAAAACCTGCTTTTGGTTCTGTGCGCATGATTTACTTTGATGCAGCGGGATTCGCCGTAGGGGGCGAAGCATCTGGGTTGTAAACCGTGACTTTCTGACCCGGCGATAAAACATGTACCCCAGCACTCACAATTTTTTGACCTGCGTTCAAGCCTGATGCAATGACCACTTCATTGCCATCGGCCGTGGCCACTTGAACGATTTGCGAAGACACTGTGGACGTTTTTGTATCAAATACCCAAACTGCAGTTTGCGTACCCTCTTGGCGCAATGCGCTGGTCGGCACCTTGATCACATCAGATCGGCTACCCGCGAGTTGCGGCGCATGCACGTTGAGGGTGATGCCCAAGGGCAAAGCTTCCGCCTTTTCCAAACCCAACTTCACCAGAAATGTTCGCGTGACAGGATCGGCACTGGCGCCAATTTCTCTGACTTGGCCCTGAACAGTTTGCGCGGTGTTGCCCACACTGGCGCTCATTTTTTGACCTATTTTTAAACGGCCGACCACATGTTCAGGCACTGCAAAAACAGCATCACGCCGGCCATCGTGTGCCAAGCGCACCACCGTCTGACCTGCCGACACCACTTGGCCTGGCTCTGCTTCAATGCCTGTGATGACACCTGACGTGGTCGCCATCAATTTGGCATACCCGGCTTGGTTGGTTTGAGCTTGAGCTTGAGCCTGTGCCTGGTCGAGTAAGGCTTGCGCCGCTTTCAAAGTGGCTGAGCGTCTTTCCAATTCAGCGGCACTGATGAAATTTTGAGCCAACAGCGATTCATACCTTTTGTACTCAGCTGCTGCCAAATCGCGTTGCGAACTTGCGCCCATGACCTGCGCTTGTGCAGCTTGCGCCGCCAAAACGTAGTCTTGTACGTCGACTTCTGCCAAGACCTGCCCGGCTTGCACGCGCTGACCTGCCTCGGCTTGTCTGACCAAGATTTTGCCTCCCACGCGGAACCCCAATCGGCTTTCAACTCGAGCCCGCACCTCGGCCGCATACTCGCCCTGAACATTGAGGTCCGACTGGCCTACTGTGATGAGTTTGACGGAGCGCTCCGGCTCTGGGGCTTGTGTTTTGGGTGAACAGGCCGCCAACGCAAGCGCGACGCTGATCAAGGAGAAAAATAAGGGCTGCATTGGATAATCCAAATTAATGACTGACTGGTTAGTAATCTAGGGTAATCCATGATGCTTGTCAAGCGAAAATACAGACATTCATGCCGTCCAAACAAGCCGCGTCTAAGGAAGTGAACGCACTGCCCATCACCCACCCCGAAAATTTCCCGGTGGCCTCTTGGCTTTGCCCTCCGCATTTGCGACCCGCCATTGCGGCCATCTATGCGTTTGCCCGAGCAGCAGACGACATTGCCGATGAAGGCCATTGGGATGCGCCCACGCGACTGGCAAAGCTCCAGGCATTTCGCAACGAGCTAGAAATGAATGCTCAGGCAACAGGCGTTGACGCAGACATTTTTAAGCCCCTGCACATCGTCATCCAGCAAAAAGCTTTGCCGGTTAACTTACTCAATGATTTACTGAAAGCCTGTGAGCAAGACGTGAAAGCAACAGCCAGCGCCAGTCGATACAGCAACATGGCAGCCCTGCTCAATTACTGCGAACTGTCTGCCAACCCTGTTGGCCGTTTGCTGTTGCATTTGTATGGTGTCCATGACGCAGCATCATGGGCTCAAAGCGACGCCATTTGCAGCGCGCTTCAACTCATTAACTTCTGGCAAGACCTGAGTGAAGACATTCCGCGAGGCAGGTTTTATTTACCAGAAGATCAAGTGGGCACCCACCAGCCCGCTGATTTGATTGAACATCTTTGCCAACATGCGCATAGCCTCATGCTCGCGGGGGCACCATTGGTTCACCAAGTGCCAGGACGTGCGGGTTGGGAGCTCAGGTTGGTGGTGCAAGGCGGTTTGCGCATCCTAGAGAAAGTTCGAAGCTTAGGGCCTCAGGTGATGCGCACACGACCCCGTTTAAGGGCTTGGGATTTTCCCTTGATGTTTTGGCGAAGCCTCTGGATGTAGGCCAGACAGTGCGAGAATCTGAGACCATGACACCGCAAGAATACGTTCAACAAAAGGCTGCCAATTCAGGCAGCAGCTTTTACTACGCCTTTCTTTTTTTGCCACCCAACCGACGTGCTGCCATCACGGCCTTTTATGCGTTTTGTCGAGAAATAGACGATGTGGTCGACGAAATTTCTGATCCCAGCGTTGCACAAAGTACCCTGGGCTGGTGGCAAAAAGAAGTCATTCAATCTTTCGCAGACAATGCCACGCATCCTGTGATGAAAGCCCTCATGCCGCATGTGAAAGAGTACGGCATTGAAACGCACCATTTGATGTCGGTCATCGAGGGCTGCCAAATGGACCTCACGCAAACCCGCTACCTAGACTTCGTTGGATTGCAGCGCTACTGTCATTTGGTCGCCAGCGTGGTGGGGGAAGTGGCTGCCAAAATTTTTGGCCAAACCGATCCTGCTACCACCCAATATGCACATACCTTGGGCTTGGCATTTCAACTCACCAATATCCTGCGCGATGTTGGAGAAGATGCCATGCGTGGCCGTATTTATTTGCCTCTAGATGAGCTGAAGCAATTTGATGTGAAGCCGCAAGATTTAATGCAAAGACAATACTCAGATCGCTTCACAGCGCTGATGAGTTTCCAAGCAGCCCGCGCGAATCGTTTGTACGAAGAGGCCTTTGCACTTTTGCCTGCTGCAGACAAACATTCCCAAAAGCCGGGTCTGATGATGGCCAGTATCTACCGAACTTTGTTACGGGAAATTGAATCCGACGACTTTCGAGTTCTGCATCAGCGAATCTCGCTCACGCCTTTGCGTAAGTTGTGGCTTGCATGGAAAGTGCAAGCACTAGGTCGGCTTTGACCTCCGCAAAATCAGTTGCAGTCATTGGTGGCGGCTGGGCTGGTTTGGCAGCCGCCATAGGGGCCACGCAACAAGGCCATTGCGTGACTCTTTTTGAGGCCAGTCGCCAATGGGGTGGGCGTGCACGCACACTCAAAACACTCTTAGAAAATGCGCCTGTATTAGACAACGGGCAGCACATTTTGATTGGCGGCTATCAACAAACATTGCAACTCATGCAGACGGTTGGCGTGAATTTAGAAAAAGCTCTATGGCGCCTTCCGCTTAATTTGAGTTATCCAGATGCCTCCGGCTTATTGCTTTCAGCACAGCCTTTCCCTTTGAATTTAATTCTGGGAATCGCCAAGGCCAAGGGCTGGCGGGTGTCTGACAAATGGTCGCTTTTGAAAACGGCATGGCACTGGCAACGCATGCAGTTTGAATGCGCGCAAGACCTCAGCGTGGCCGACCTGTGCAAGAAATTGTCTCCCCTTATTTGGCAAGATCTGATTGAGCCTTTGTGTGTCTCAGCCTTGAACACGCCCGCCAAAGAGGCCAGCGGTGCCGTGTTCTTGCGTGTATTGAAAGATGCTCTGTTTGGCGTAACGGGTAGCTCTGACTTGCTTTTGCCAAGACTTGATTTGGGTGAAATATTTCCGCATGCTGCGATTCAATGGCTCAGCCAACATGGTGCAGTTTGCAGGTCAGGTGTGCGCATTGAAAAGTTAGAATACCTGTACGAAGAATCAAAATGGCAAATTGCAGATGCGCAATTTGACCGCGTTGTGGTCGCAACGCCCGCTTGGGATGCTGCTCATCTGATAGACCCCCTCAATTCAGAATGGGCCAAAACCTCTCGCCAAATGCGGCACGAAGCAATTGCCACTGTTTATATTCAGGCACACGCCCATTTTCAATTGCCTCAACCCATGCTGGCCCTTAGAGCCGATGCCAATGCGCCCGCTCAATTTGTGTTTGATCGCGGACAAATTGAGGCTGATGCCAAGACACCCGGCTTACTTGCTTTCGTCGCCAGTGCCCTGAAAGACGATAAAGCGCAATTGGAAGTGAAGGTCTTGAAACAAGCCCAAGAATTGCTGCGCAGCTTGAAGCCCAGCCATGCCGAAGGGGCATCTTTAAAGATCATTCAAACCGTCATTGAAAAGCGCGCTACGTTTGCATGCACGCCCAACCTGAAACGGCCATCTTCAAGACCCCTTGAGCCTGAGGACGGATTCAGTTCGGCTCAGACCCCACAAATCCAGTACAAGGCTGATCCGAAAAGTCTCACGGTTTGCGGCGACTATGTGGCAGGCCCCTACCCTGCCACACTGGAAGGTGCTGTTATTTCAGGCCTTCATTCCGTGAGTTCATTCGGCGCAAAAGGTTAAAGCAGGCTTAAGCCAATTTGCGTGAACTCGCAAACGTTGGCCGTTTGATGCATGTGTCCAACCAAGCCTTGACCGCCGGAAACTCACTCATGAGCAAATCGGACGATGTGGTCCACGCCAACACACTGGCCACGCAAACATCTGCAATGGTAAATCGATTGGCTGACAAATAACTCAAGCCCATTTGACTTTGCGCTTGTAAGTGCGCATTGAGGACCTTGAACGGCACTCGCAATCTTTGCTCTGCCGCGTCGGCCAATTCTGGTTTGCGCTGATCTGCTGGCATGACCAAGCGGTGCATCAAAATGGTCAGCGCATCTTTTTCCAATTCGGTCACTGTCCAAAAACTCCAGCGCAAGGCATCCGCCTCTTCTTGCACCGTAGCCGGTGTGATGGACTTACCATCGGCCTTGCCATGCACCTTGGCCACATAAAGTGCACAGGCCATGCTTTCCCACACAGTCACTTTGCCTTCGGGTCTGAAATCTTCAATCACCGGTATATGGCCATTCGGATTGACTGCCAAAAATTCGGGGGTGCGCGTTCCACCACCTTGGTAAGGCACTGCAATGTGCTCAAACTGCAAACCTAATTCTGTTGCGGCCCACAGGGGGCGAACTGTGCGTGATGCGCCAATGCCGTAAATTTTTAAAGTCATGATGAGTTCCTGAAGAGAGGGGGTTAGAGAGACGAATCCTGTGACGCAGGCCATGCATCACACAATTGCTGAAGACTTGCCACCGTGAAAGGCACCGCATGAGCTTCATGCGCCCACATTGTGTTCTCGCGGTTGAGCCACACAGCTTGCATACCAGCACGCTGAGCCCCCAACACATCCAAGTGGGGATCATCCCCAATGTGAAGCACCTCTTGAGGCGATACGCCCAAGACCTCAGCGCCCGCATGAAACATTTTGGGGTCAGGCTTGCTCACACCAAGATTGATGGGATTGAAGGCCGCCTGAAAAAATGAACTCAGACCTACTTTTTGAATGTCTGCATTGCCGTTTGAAAGGGCGACCATGGGATATTTGGATTTCAAAAACTCAAGCGCAGGGATGGCATCTTCATAAAAGACAACCCTTTGTCTGGCTTCAAAAAAGACATCGAAGGCGGGTTCTGCCAAGTTGGGATCTTCTCCCGCCCTTTCAAGCAGGATGCGAATGGCTTCTCGGCGCAGCGCTGACAAGTCGCTCCCCAAGTCTGGCCTCAATGCGGGCATTTCTTCTCTGATTTTCCGCTGGTACCCCGGTATGGCACACAAGGGGGCTGTTCGTGGTGCTTTTTCGGCCAACCACTTTGCCAATTCCTCCTCTGCACGACCAATGGTGGGCCAAACAGGCCACAAAGTGTCATCTAAATCAAAAGAGATTGCCTTAATTTTTGAAAAGTCGATCATGGTTTGAGAGAATACCGCATGGCATTCCAAAAAGAACCCCCCTTTCAACATGGTCAATCTGCAAAAACAGCCGTGCTGTATTGCAACCTTGGCACACCCAAAGAACCCACAGCACCGGCCTTGCGCCAATATTTGGCTCAGTTTTTGGGCGATTCACGCGTCGTAGAAATTCCCAAACCCATTTGGTGGCTCATTTTGCATGGCATTATTTTGCGCGTCCGCCCCTCAAAATCTGCAGCCAAGTACGCCAGCATTTGGACGGAAGAAGGCTCCCCCCTTCGCGTATGGACTGACAAACAAGCACAGGGTTTGGCCGCAGAACTTAAAGCGCGTGGACACGATGTGTTGGTGAAATACGCCATGACTTATGGTCAGCCTAGCATCGAATCACAAATTGAGGCCCTGAGACTTGAGGGCGCCACTCGGATTTTGTTATTGCCCGCCTATCCGCAATACAGCGGCACCACAACGGCACCTGTTTTTGATGCTGTTTATCGCTGGGGCCTGCAAACGAGAAACCTGCCTGAATTTCGTTTTGTCAATCACTATCACGATCACGAAGGCTATATCAACGCCTTGGCCACACGCATTCAGAAGCACTGGCATGACAACGGCCGTTCAGAAAAACTGGTCATGAGTTTTCATGGCGTCCCAGAACGCACCTTGCAACTGGGCGATCCATACCACTGTGAGTGCTACAAAACAGGTCGTCTTTTGGCAGAAAAATTAGCTTTAAGCAAAGACCAATACCAAGTGACTTTTCAATCTCGATTTGGAAAAGCCAAATGGCTGGAGCCCTATACCGAGCCCACGCTCGTGGCCTTGGCACAAGCTGGCACTCAAAGTGTCGATGTGGTTTGCCCAGGCTTTACCGGTGATTGCTTAGAAACACTCGAAGAAATAAGCATGGAAGGCAGAGAAGCATTCATGCATGCGGGCGGCCAAAGTTTCAATTACATTCCTTGCCTGAACGATGAACCTTCATGGATTGAAGCCATGGCAACTATTTGCGAACAACATTTGCAAGGCTGGCCAACCACTGAGGATGCCACCGCCAAAAATTCAGCCGCCCTAAAAAGCGTGAGACCTCTTGCTTTGTCTATGGGCGCCAAAGACTAAGGTCTGCAGCTTCAAATATCCCCTGTGATCGGAGGCATGCGCAGTGCCTGAAAACATCTCAAGGTACAGCTTTATCTGCTCGTACTGCATGTGCACGAAGTCTGCCCACAATGCCCGTCGGAAAATAATAGACCGATAAGACAAACAAGAGGCCCAACCAAAGCAGCCACCGGTCTGGTGACAAGAGTGCGGCCAAGACTGGCCAAGCTTGCGAGGCCTCGCTGGCCCAGCGCAGCAGGTCTTGTAAATAACTTTGAGCCCACAAAAACAACACAGCACCTATGGCTGCGCCATAAAGTGTGCCCATACCCCCAATAACCACGATGAGCAATACATCCATCATGATTTCAAAGCTAAGCGACGTGTCTGGTCCGTTGTAACGCAACCAAACAGCCAGCATGACGCCTGCCGAACATGCAAACAAAGCAGACAACACACTCGACAAAGTTCTGTAAATCACGACGCGATAACCAATGGCTTCAGCCCTGAATTCATTTTCACGAATGGCCTGCAACACTCGACCAAAAGGCGAGTTGACAATTCGAAGAAGCATCATGAATTGAATGGCCGCGGCAACAAACAACAGGTAATAGCAAAGCAAACGTCCATCTAAATTCACGCCCCACAAAGGGGTATCACTGAACTCCGTGCTGGGCAGCAACAAAGAAGGCAATTTAAAGCTCAGTCCATCTTCACCACCGGTCCACTCTGACAATTGAGAGGCGAATGTTTGAAACGCTGCCGCTACCGCCAAGGTGATCATGGCAAAGAATATGGCACGCACGCGCAAGGAAAATAAACCAATCAATTGGATCAATGACACTTTGTCTGGCATCAATGGCGAAGGCGGATGGCGCAATGAAGGGTCAGGCATCACAATGAACGCCAGTATCTGGCAATTTCACCAAGTCGTGATTGACGGAACTCGCGACGACACAATCAGCACCACAGGCTGGACCTTGCTCACCACAGGCATGCTGAATGGGTGGCAAACTCGAGACAATGCATTTCATGCCTACAACGTCTACACAGCAACCGACGGTCGGCCTGCCATGATGATGGTCGAACAGACCATTGTGGCAAGCACAATTTTGTAAGATCCTTAGGGCGTCGCCCTTTGCATGGAAGCCTTCAAGCTTGCGTTCAAAGTATCAAGCGCATCGGCGTAATGCGCACGCGTGGTTTTGGACAGGCCAGGCTTGGCAAGCGACTTTTCTAGCACGTTAGACAATTGGCGGGCGTTCTCGCGCATGATGCTGCGCGCATCTGCCGGCCAAGGGCCTGCGGGTTTGACCAACACATCGGCCATACGGCGCAGTTGTTCGCGTTGCAAATTGCGACGAATCAAACTGGTTTCTTGACCTGTTTTGACTTCAGCCCAAATAGCGTCTTGGATTGTGTCGTAGACATCTGACAAGCCCAATGTTTCCTTAGGGTCGTTCACCTTCATGCCTACTTCTGCCAGACGATTGGCCACTGCAGGTGAATACACATGGTCAAGAATTTCTTTTTGCACGCCAGAAACCAAGCGTGCAACTGAAGTTTGCATGCTGCCGTCAGCCTCTGTTCGTTCAAAACGGTCGGTGGCCAAGCGGGCAATGAATTCAGGTTTGAACTTGAAACTGTCAGTGCCAAAAAAGTCTTTGGTAATTAATGCCAAAGCTTCCTTCTGCTTGACTGCGCTCACAGGTTCATACACTGCGTTTTTACTGCCTGCGCGTTCGCGGCGAATGTGAACGCCAGCAATGTATTTGGCCGCCAATGGCGCGACCCGGTTCAGCTGATTAAAGCCGCTTCGGAAGCTTCGAGTCAGGCGCTCATAGCTTTCACCCGTTGCCAAATTCATATTTTGCAAACGGTCCCACAACTCGCGGGAGAGCTTCATGCGCAGTTTGTAATAAGCCAAAGGGTCGGCACCTAAGTCAAAGCGGTTGACCATGGGATCAACACCGCCCACGCTGCCAAAGCCTGCATCTTCATCTGTGTCAAATTGCAATTCTGGCTGGCTTGCCTTGGCCAAAATTTGGGCAAGCCCTTGTTCTTCTTGACCAGATGCAAATTGTTTGTAGCCAAACTCAATGGCCCAATAGTCGTAGGCACCCAAAGTAGACATGACGTACTCGCCCTGCTTCTCACCTTTGGCAGAAATGTTGTATGGGGTGTAGTCCATGACAGAAGCCGTCACGCCATTGATCTTGGTGAAGTTAGGATCTTGAATTTGCTTCAAGTCGTATACCGTAGATGCGCGGAAGTTATGACGCAAGCCCAAGGTGTGTCCCACCTCGTGCATGATGACATCTTTCAAATACGCTTTGGCCAAGGCGTCGGCTTGGGGGCTGTCTAGCTCCATGCCGCGAGCTTCCAGCAAATCTAGAGCGTAGTGCAACTCTTGAGCGGCAGATTCTGCGTGGTCGCAGATCTCGCCATCGGCACCACGCACACGACCCAAGTCTTCAATGACCGCCCGACGTGCACCGCGTGTGAACACATCGGACATGCCAATGTCGGCATCCAAAATTTCGCCTGTACGCGGATCGGCTTGAGAAGGGCCAATGGCAAAGCCGACATCGGCGCCCGTAAACCAACGAATGGAAGTGTGCTTGGCGTCCATGTTGTTGAAGTCGTCAGTGGCTTGTTGCTGCTTCACTACCAAGGCGTTTTTAAAGCCCGCCTTTTCAAATGCTTTGTTCCATTCCAAAACACCCTGCGAAACTGACTCGCGGTATTTTTCTGGAATATTTTTATCAAGCCAATAGACAATAGGTTCTTGCGGTTCAGAAACTGCCGCTGCTGCATCTTTCTTTTCCAAGCGCCAGCGTTTGAGATAGTGTGTTTTAGATTTGATGTTGAGGTCGGTGGTGAAGTCAGTTCGTGCGACTGTGAAATAGCCCACTCGCTCATCTGCGACGCGCGTTTGCATCGGCTCGGGCAAAGGCATGAGACTGTAATAGAAGGAAACAAACAGACTGCGCGGATCGGGGGTTGTGCGTGGCGGTGGCGGCATGGGCACAGGACTAGGCGTCATGGGGGGCGCAGAAATTTTAGGCACTGAAAAATGCGCTTTCACTTCCAAACCTGTGAGCTTGTCTGTGTTTTTAGTCGAAGAGAAAGAGGTATTTCGCGTATCAAAACCGAAGGGCATGCGAAACGACCCTTCTAAGCGCGTTTGATAACCTGGAATGTCCGAGAACAACAAGGCGTTGGCTTCAATCAAGATTGATTTGGTTTCAGGATGCGGTGCAGAAACCACAGCGGCACTGCTCATCAAACTGTCAGAAAAAGATTCAGAAACGAATTGCGCTTGAGGTGTGCCCTCTTTGGCGAAGAACTGGGTGTTCTTTGCAATCAATTGGATTTGATTGCCTATTTTTGTAAATTCAACCAACTTTGAACCGCCCATTTGGCTGCCGTACAAGCCTCGTTCACCTACGGAGCGAGGGATGTTGTAGGAGAAAAAGAAGGGTTTGTTTAATTGATTGGGCAAGATCTCAAGCCAGACCTTGTCGTCTTTTTGATGAAGTGTGAAGAAGCCCGGGCTTGACTTGGCGTCTTTCAAAATGTCTTTCATGGGTCGCAATGCACCGGGTACGGTTGGCGAAGGCGTATTGGCCGAAGGCGAACTGATGGGTGGCGCCGGCGGTGCAGCAGGTGGAGTTTGAGCCTGTCCGGCTATGGCCAACGTCATCACAAAAGAAGCCAGCAACAGCTTGCATTGATCAAACAAATTTGGGAGAGAGTCCATGTGTTTTCCTGTCAGACAAAGATTTCATCAATTGGTCCCTACCTTGAAAGTATTGGTGAAAAAACTAAAACCAGCACCCAGCAATACTTTTTCAAGAATATTTTGTGGCGGTGTTGCAAAGCCGCCGCAAACCTCTGACACATAGGAGGCATCTACTTGATCCAGTGCGTCAAGGGCCATGTTCAAACCCAAGATTGGCAGCAAAATTGCACCTCCACCGGCCAGCAAGAGGGGCGGCGTTGCAAGGACACGCGACATGCGGATGTCATCATGCAAGGACCCCAACAGAAATGATCTTTGACAGGCTGGATCTTGGAATTTTTCATTGCTTGGCTTGATGCTGTCTGCCATGCTTCTGGTGTGACTGGCACAGCCCTGCAGACTCAGCAACAAACTGAGCAACAGGGCCCTCAGAGCCCAGTCGCAATAAGTTGAAACTCGCATCAATCGATTTTGATACCAACCTTGTTGATGATCACACCCCATTTGCGAGTTTCACTTTCAATGAAGCTTTTGAAGCTGCCAGGGGTTCCACCACCAATGATCAGTCCTTGCTTGAGCATGTTTTGACGGAAGGCTGGATCGGCCATGGCCGCATTGATGTCTGCATTGATTCGGTTGATGGTGTCGGCCGGCGTGCCGGCGGGTGCAAACAAGCCATTCCATGCCAAGGCGTCAAAACCTGGATAGCCCGCCTCGGCTACGGTAGGCAAATCGGGCCTGGCTGGTAAGCGCTGCAGGCTGGTCGAGGCCAATAATTTCAAACGCCCTCCTTGAACCAAAGAGAGCAGCGCAGGCTCCACCGTGAGCAATGCTTGAGTTTCGTTTTGAGCAACTGACAAGGCAGCTGGAGGCGAACCATTGAAAGGAACATGCGTGGCTTCAAACCCTGCAGCAGCCTTCAACAACTCCATCGACAAATGCGAAGAACTTCCTTGACCTACCGATGCATAACTCACTTTATCGCCTTGCGATTTGGCCCAAGCCACAAACTCTTTCACATTGTTAGCGGGGTGATTGGCTGGAATGGCCAACACATTCGGCTGAGAGGTGGTCAAGATGACTGGGATCAAATCCTTGACAGGGTCATAAGGCATTTTCTTGAACATGAAGGGGCCAAAGGCAATCGGGCCATTGAAACCGATTCCCAAGGTATACCCATCAGGCGAAGCTTTGGCCACAACGTCCATGCCAATGGTGCCCCCAGCTCCTGGTTTGTTTTCAACCACCAGGGGCTGGCCCCAGCGCGCGCGGAGTGTTTCGGCCATACCGCGCACAATGACATCCAAAGAACTGCCAGCAGGCGCCGGCACCACCACCTTCACGGGTTTGGAGGGCCAAGTATCTGCATGAACGACCGATGGGGACAGGCCTAAAACGCAAACACTTGCTGCGCCCAGGGTCAGTTGAATGAGGCTGCGTCGCAGAAGGATGTGTTTCAAGGGGGTTCTCCTCAGAATTTCAAGGGACAAGTTGTCAACTACCAAATTGTGAATCATACAAGGGCATTTTGCAAAATCAATGCTTGTCTAACAGCAGCCGCAGGGGGCGCCAGACCGTTCAATTGCAAAGCGGCTGAGATGCCAGCAGCGTGGCCCGTGGCAAAAGCAGTGCCCATCACACGCAATGAGCCATAAGACTCAGCATCACTGCCCACCACGCGACCAGCCAACCTTAAATTAGCAATGCCCTTGGCCAAAAGGGCGCTGTGTGGAATGTCAAAAAAACCTTCTCCACCAATGGGCAGATAGCGCGCCTTTCCTGGCGCTTCATGAATTTCCATGGGCCAACTGGCGCGTGCAATACCTTCTTCATGGCGCCTGCCTTGCAAGCCATCCGCAACTGTCACGTCGCCACATGAATAAGGGCGACGCGTTTCGCGAATGCCAATTTGAGGTCCCGTTGAGAGAAGGTAAGCCTTTTCAAAACCTGGCATTTTTTTCAACACTTGCAGGTGATACTGCGCACGTTCACGCCCTTGCAGTTCTGCACGGGTTAGGCTCTGAGCAGAGACGCCATCGGTGGGTAAATCAATCACCAACCACCACACATCCTGACTGCCAGGCAAACGCGTCATGAAGCCACCATCGGGTCGCGTGATTTTGAGAGGCGAATCGACATTGTGTTGCGCAATCAATTCAACCAATCGGTCTTTGTCAAATTCAATGTTAGGCGCAACGCCCCCAATTCTCAGAGGCATGGAGGCCGGTTGTAGATGCGCTTCAGGCCCCCCCTTTTGACTCATCTCAACACCCGCATGGTGTGCCAAAGTAGCCTCTCCACTTGCATCAACAAAACAAGCAGCGCCAATGTGGCGGATGCCGCGATGGTCTGCAACTGCAATTGTTTTTAAAGTGTCGCCTTCTTTTTTAGCGCCTACGACAAAACTGTGCAAACATAAATGCACCCCAGCGCCTTGCACCAAGCGGTCAAAGGCGAGTTTCACGGTTTCAGGGTCCAAACTCACAACCCAGCCGTTTTTGGATTTTCTGGGGCTGGCATCGCAACCCAAATTCCTAATTTCTTGCAACAAATTGGCACCCACGCCTTGCACACTTGGAACGGGAGAAGTAGTACTGACAAAAAATCCGCAATAAGCCAAGACTTGCGAGTGGGTGGCAGCGCCCCCAAGGAAGCCATATTGCTCTAAGAGCAAAGTTTTTGCTCCCATGCGCGTGGCGCCAACGGCAGCAGCAGCACCGGCTGCACCACCGCCTACCACCACCACGTCATAGTGTTCTGTGTTCATTCTGGGAAATTATGCCCTTTGGCTGGCCCCCGTTCACTCAACATACTCTACAAATTCGACAAATACCTCCAATTTGCAGTAAATTAGCCCACGTCTACCTGCTCAAAAATCGATCTCTCATGCTTTCAAGAACTCTGCCTCTATTTGCCGCTGCCTTATTGGCAGGATGCGTTGCCACTGCGCCCTTGGCTACGCAAGATCGTCCTGCCGCAGTGAACACCAAAATCAGCTTTCTTGACATTGCGAAATTTGACAATGATTTGTCGGCTTCTTTACAAGCCAAGACACCCGAAGTGGAGGTGCTCTTTTACGAAAAAATCAGTCCCAACAATGTACCAGAGCGATTGCAAAAATGGATTTCCGTGGTTGAAGCCGATGGCGGCAAAGTCACAGTCGACGCACCGCCCAATGCCACCCCCACCCGTGGCTTGTTTGCAGTTGCAAGCTTGATCGGTACGCTCATCTCGAGCATCAAGACCTACTCACAGTTCAACTCCGAACGAATTTATGCAGCAGCCAAAGGTCGAGATGCCGTTGTCTCTCTTGAGAAAAACAGCCAAGGTGAAGTCATTGTTCAAAGCATCAAATTTGTTCAGCGCGCACCATGAAAAATATGACCCTGTTAGTTTTAAGTTCACTGAACCTAACCGCATGGGCCAACACCTTGCTCATCTCAGAGGCTGAAATGCTAGCCTCCAACAAAGCGCCGCAGACCTTCTCCGCCAAAGCCTTTCCGCCCAAAGATGCGCCCGCCATTGAACTGAAACTACCCAATCTCTCTGAGCCCGTGAGCAGTCCTACTGTGATCGAATTAAAATTCGAACCTACCCCGCCGAGCACCGTGAAGCCCGAGTCATTCAAAGTTCTCTACGGCACCTTTGAAATTGACATCACGAAACGTATTTTGAACGTTGCCAAAATTACCGAGTCGGGTGTGTTCGTGCAAGAGGCTAAGTTGCCTGCTGGAAAGCACAAGTTGTTGCTGGTGGTGGAAGACAGTGCGGGAAGGAAAGGGGCTCGGACGGTTGACTTTGAGGTGAAGTGATGCAAGTCCAGCAATTCTGTTCCCAGACTGTGGGAGGATGCATGGGCAAACTGTGAACGGGCATCAAATAATTTTGAATGTGAAATTCAATGACTCATTGACGTCGCACGATTAAATTTTTTATATGGTCTTTCACAACTTTACCGCCGCTGTTGACTGGCAACTCTTGCAGTTGAATCCAAAGGCTGGGTACTTTATATGGCGCTAAAAATTCTCGGCAGTGCAAGTCCAGTTCTTCTTGACTCAGATGAC
>Ga0214919_10005579_pt1 | contig 17744 bp, 11 predicted proteins | sample LL1503_MetaG_FD_177994 | JGI IMG/M metagenome (GOLD analysis project Ga0214919, IMG submission 177994) | Freshwater microbial communities from Lake Lanier, Atlanta, Georgia, United States - LL-1503 | ecosystem: Environmental > Aquatic > Freshwater > Lake | place: USA: Georgia | collected...
AATAACATTATCTGGTTTAATTTCTAATAATAATTTATCTATATCAACATTATCAGGAGTAGTTTCTAATAATAATTCATCTTTAATAACATTATCGGGAGTAGTTTCTAATAATAATTCATCAATAATAACATTATCGGGTTTAATTTCTAATAATAATTTATCTATATCAACATTATCAGGAGTAGTTTCTAATAATAATTCATCTTTAATAACATTATCAGGAGTAGTTTCTAATAATAATTTATCTTTAATAACATTATCAGGAGTAGTTTCTAATAATAATTTAGTAATAACATCATTATCAGGAGTAGTTTCTAATAATAATTTATCTATATCAACATTATCGGGAGTAGTTTCTAATAATAATTTATCTTTAATAACATCATTATCTGGAGTAGTTTCTAATAATAATTTATCTATATCAACATTATCAGGAGTAGTTTCTAATAATAATTCATCTTTAATAACATTATCGGGAGTAGTTTCTAATAATAATTCATCTTTAATAACATTATCGGGTTTAATTTCTAATAATAATTCATCTTTAATAACATTATCGGGAGTAGTTTCTAATAATAATTCATCAATATCATCATTATCTGATTTTGTTTCTAATAATAATTCATCTTTAATAACATTATCGGGAGTAGTTTCTAATAATAATTCATCAATAATAACATTATCTGGTTTAATTTCTAATAATAATTTATCTATATCAACATTATCAGGAGTAGTTTCTAATAATAATTCATCTTTAATAACATTATCGGGAGTAGTTTCTAATAATAATTCATCAATATCATCATTATCTGATTTAGTTTCTAATAATAATTCATCTTTAATAACATTATCGGGAGTAGTTTCTAATAATAATTCATCTTTAATAACATTATCGGGAGTAGTTTCTAATAATAATTTATCAATAACATCATTATCTGATTTAGTTTCTAATAATAATTTATCTATATCAACATTATCAGGAGTAGTTTCTAATAATAATTTATCTATATCAACATTATCTGATTTAGTTTCTAATAATAATTCATCAATAATAACATTATCTGGTTTAATTTCTAATAATAATTCATCAATATCATCATTATCTGATTTAGTTTCTAATAATAATTCATCAATAATAACATTATCTGGAGTAGTTTCTAATAATAATTCATCAATATCATCATTATCTGAATTTGTTTCTAATAATAATTCATCTTTAATAACATTATCGGGAGTAGTTTCTAATAATAATTCATCAATAATAACATTATCAGGTTTAATTTCTAATAATAATTTATCAATATCATCATTATCTGGAGTAGTTTCTAATAATAATTCATCAATAATAACATTATCAGGTTTAATTTCTAATAATAATTCATCAATATCATCATTATCTGATTTAGTTTTTAATAATAATTCAACAATAACATCATTATCAGGAGTAGTTTCTAATAATAATTCATCAATAATAACATTATCAGGTTTAATTTCTAATAATAATTCATCAATAATAACATTATCAGGTTTAATTTCTAATAATAATTCATCAATATCATCATTATCTGATTTTGTTTCTAATAATAATTCAACAATAACATCATTGTCAGGAGTAGTTTCTAATAATAATTCATCTTTAATAACATTATCTGGTATTATTAGTAATAATGGTATTATGAAAAATTTAAATAGTTTAGTAATAGGTGGAACACAAATACCTGATGGTTCTTATAATGTTTTTATTACTGTTCCTTTTGCATTAACAAATTTAGTAGGAACTATAAATAATAATACTGGTTTAGGTTATAATGTTTTAAATAATTTAACATCAGCGAGTTATTGTACATGTATAGGTAGTAATTCAGGAAAATCAATTTCTGTAGGTTGTAATAATACTTCTGTCGGCAATAGTTCTCTTTTATCATGTTCTACAGGTAATGATAATGTTGCATTAGGTAGTTATAGTTTAAATAGTCTTAACTCTGGAAGTTATAATGTTGCAATCTGTTCAAATGCATTATATAATGAGATATCTGGAAATAATAACATTGGTATAGGATATCAATCAGGATTAAATCAAAATGGAGTAAATAATTGTATTTCTATTGGTCAAAATGCTGGTATTAATAATAATGGTGATAATAATATTTCTATTGGATATAATTCAGGATTGAGTAATGGTGGAAATTGTATTGCTATTGGATATCAGGCAAATAATAATGGATATACTAATAATATATGTATAGGTTATAATTCTCAAGGAATGCAGAATAATCAAATTGTTATTGGTAATACATCAATGAATTCATTTATGTGGGGTAATTCACAAAATATTTCTGATGAAAGAGATAAAACAGATATTAAAGATACTATATTAGGATTAGATTTTATTAATAAATTAAGAGCAGTTGATTATAGATATGATTATAGAGATGATTACAAGAAAATTAATTATGATACAAGTAATAATAAAATAATAATGGAACAAGTAAAAGATGGAAGTTTAAAAAGAAAAAGATATCATCATGGGTTTATTGCTCAAGAAATACAAAAATTAATTTCAGATTCAGGAGTAGATTTTGGTGGATTTCAAGATTTAAAAATAAATGGTGGAGAAGATATATTATCATTAGGATATACTGAAATGATAGCTCCGATAGTTAAAGCTATACAAGAATTAAATTATAAAGTTGAATTACTAACTGATGCAATAAATAAAAATAATTCAAATTAAAATAATTATTCAAATCATAAAATATTTTATAAAATATTTTATAAAATATTTTATAAAATATTTTATTCTAAATAATATTTATTTAAGAGATTTGTAAATTATTATATAATAAAAATTCTAATAATGTTAAATTAAATTTGTCTTTAATAATATTATGATAATATAATTTATTTTCATTATTTATTTTATTTGAGAATATATTATTATTTATTCCCAAAGAGTAATTGTCAAGTATAACAAATTTATTATTATCAATAAATGTATTTATAAAATCTAAAAAAAAATATTCATAAAAATTTAAAGTCATATAATTTATTTTGTCAAAACTTTTAAACTTTATTATATTTATATATTCAAAATTATTAGAATTTAATGTGGAATTTAATAAACCTAATTTATCAAATAATGAATTAATATTTCCTTTTATTATTGATACAAAATCTTCTGGTATATTTTTTTCTGTTATATAATCTTCTATTTTTATATCGCATCTATAAGTTTTTTTCCACTCTAATAGCTGCACTTTGGTAGTGTGAAAAAAATATAATTTTTTATCTATAACAATATTACTATTATTAATATCTAATATATTTTGAATATCATTAACTATCTCTTCATGAATATTTAATACAATGTTATCTATATTTTCTAATATAACAAAATCTGAATTATTATTTATATTTTGTAAAAAAATTTCAAACTTATTATAATAAGTATCACTAATATCATAATTTTTAATTAATAATTTTATTAATTTATTTTTATCATTATCTGCTTCTTCAATGTCTGATTTTATATTTTTTAAATTAATATAATTTTCATTAATCTCTCGTACATAAATATTTTTTACTTGTAAATCTAACGTATTTAATATTACTTCAATATCATTTTGTTTCTCTTTGTACAAGCTTAATAAATTATCTATAAAATTAATATCAACAATATCATTATAATTTTTTATATAATTATCAAAAAAAATATATAATTCATCTAAATGTTCTTTTATAATGCTTTCTGCTTTTCTTTTATTAAAATTTTTACAATCATTCACTATCTTGTAAAATTTATTAAACTCCTTATCAAAATATTTTTTCTTATTTTCATCAGATATATCCGTTAATTCATACACCTTCACTTTTAATTCATTTATTAAATTTAACCTTTCAATATATCTATTATAAAATAATAAAGTTCCATCTACTTCTTTTATTATTTCCTTATCTATATATGGATAAATATTTATATTTAATTTTATATAGGATTTTATATTTATCACCATTATTATATAAGTTTTAATTTATCTCTAAATATAAAAAATAATTATAAAAAATTATAAAAAATAATTATAAAAAATAATTATAAAAAATAAATAATTTGACAAATTTATTATTATAAGATGATAAATCATTTTATATTTTTTGTTTATAAGATGATAAATAAAAAAATTTATTATCTTATAAACAAAAAGTATAAAAATTATATAATTTTCAATTCCGTTAGTTTTTTTAAAACTTTGTCTAAAAAAACTTTTTTTTCTTGATTATCTTTTATCATTAAATTCCATAATTCCAATGTTTTATTTATAATATCTTTTTTTTTTTCAGAATTTAAATTTATAATATATTGAATAATTTCTTCATAATCTTCATTCAATAACATAAAACATATATTATTATCATCTCCAAAAACATTATCAATATCATCATCATTATCATCATTATCAGTTTTATTATTTATAAAATTAATAATTTTATCTAATAAAATTTTGCATTTTGGGGCATTAGTTTTATTTTTATTAGGTATTAAAAAATCTAATAATATTTCACATGTTTCATTTTCTAAATTTGGAGTTTCTATTAAATTTAATAATGTTGAATTTAATTTATTAATATCACAATATTCTGCTATATATTGAATAACATCATATGATGCATAAAAACATGCATCATGAATAATATTATTTAAATTAAAAATACTATTTATAATATATTCTGTCCAAAACTTATTAACTTGATTAATATATTCATTAGAAGAACTATTTATATACTTATTATAAATTTTATTAAAAGCAATAATACCTATACTTTCTTTTTCATTAAATTTACAATTAATATAATTTATATTTATTAAATTATAATAAGGTAAATTTTCTAAAATAAATTTAGTAAAAATAATATTATTAGATTTTATAAACCTATGTAATGCAAATCCTAATGTATGAATACATAATTTTTCTATTGTTTGTTCTTGTATATCTTCGTCTAATGATATTAAATCTTTATAATATATATTATTCTGTTTTAAATCTTTATTATCATAATATTCTATTGATTTTATTACTAAATCACGTACTATATCTTCATAATTTCCTTCTTTACTGTTAATTGCACTTGATTCAATTCTACCAAGCTCTTGAATATATATTTTTTCTTTATCATAACTTCCAGAAAAAGGAATTTCATATTTATAATTTTTTCTACTTTTAAATGGGTCATGCATGTGATTAGGTTCATTCTTTTTTTTTTCAATAGGTTTTATAATTATAGGAGCTCTTCTATTTATTGATGAATCAAAATTTGTAGAATGTAAATTTTTTCCTTTACTATATCCCTTACTTCCTTTGCTATAATTATATATTTCATTTCCTTTATATCCCTTTATTTTATTTCCTTTGTCATATCCTTTTGATTCATTTCCTTTGTCATATCCTTTTGATTCATTTCCTTTATTATATCCCTTTGAATCATTTCCTTTATTATATCCATTTGATTCATTTCCTTTGCCATATCCATTTGATTCATTTCCTTTGCCATATCCATTTGATTCATTTCCTTTATTGAAATAATTTCCTTTATTATATCCATTTGATTCATTTCCTTTATTGAAATAATTTCCTTTATTGAAATTATTTCCTTTATTGGAATCATTTCCTTTGCCATATCCATTTGATTCATTTCCTTTATTGAAATCATTTCCTTTATTGAAATCATTTCCTTTATTGAAATCATTTCCTTTATTGAAATCATTTCCTTTGCCATAATTATTGGAATTTTTACCATTACTATAATTATTATTTATTGATTTAAATTCTTTATCATTTTCTTTAGATTCATTTTCTTTTTCAACTTCACATAAATTAGATGTTGAATATACAATTTTATTTACTGATGATGTCTGATTTTTTTTATATTCATTTTTTAATTTATCTATTTCATCTAATTTAATTTTAGAATTATCTAATATAAATATTTTTTTATTTATTTTAGATTCTTCTTCATCTTCTTCATCTTCTTCATCATTTAAACAACAGAATCTATTATATTTATTCTGCATTATATATATATATATTAAATATATATAGTTTATATAATTAATATATATGGTTTAATGGTATATATATAATACACTTATTAATTATATTATATATATTTCAATTTTTATTATTTATTAATAATATCATTTCATCAATATTACATCTATTTTCAGGATTTATTTTTAAAAAACAAGATAAAAATAATATTATATTATTTATTTCTGAATTATTTAATCCTAAATTATTATATTTAGTTTTAAATAATTTTTTTAGTGATATTTTATGTTCATCAATAAATTTATAATTTTTAAATATTGAATTATATTTTTTTGAATTTTGAAGTATACTATTTGGTATTTTATCAATTATTTCTTCTATTAGATATATATGATGAGAATCTCTACTTATCATTGATGTTTTTTTTGGATCAAATAATAAATCTCCTGTCAATAATTCAAATAATACACATCCACATGACCAATAATCTGTTTTTTTATGTAATCCGTGACCTAAAATAATTTCAGGAGATCTATAATATCTTGTTTGAATTTCAATATTTTTATTACCAATTTTATTACTTATATCTATTACTAAATTAAAATCACAAATTTTAATTTTAATATTATTAATATATGATGAATTAATTTTACACGTTTTCATTTGATTCTTAATATCCCTCATATCATTATTTATAAAATTTAATAATGTCTTCGCTATATCTTTATATATATTATAAGAATTTATCCATTTTTTCTCTTCATCATCATCCAACAATTTTATCTTATTATACTGTTTATCATGTAATTTTTTTATATCTATATCACTTATCATTTTTAATAATAATTCAACTTCTTTATTATTACCACATATTAATATATTTTCTGGTTTTATATCTGTATGCATCATATTATTTTTCTCTAATTCTTTTATACCTTCTAATAATTGATGCATTATTTTTTTACACACATCTGTTGGTAATCCATTTTCATATTCTTCACATTTTAATAAATCATAAGCAGAACATGCTAATAATGGTAATACTATTACTATGTGATCATTTAATTTTTTCTTATCTTCATCATTTTTATCATCTTCTTCATTATAATAATTTTCATTATTATAATATTTATAATGAATTGGTGTTATTTGAAAATATTCAAGCATTGTTAATAAATATTCATTATCTAAATCTTTTAATTTATTATATATTTCAATCTCCAAAATACCTTCTTTATAATCATCTGGATTAATTATTTTTAATGCTACTAAATTATTATTATCATTATCAAAAGCCATCCATACGGAACTAAAACTTCCATGACCCAACTTCTTCAATATCATATACCTATTTTTTAATACCTCTCCATAAAATTCATTTCCATTTGTTTTTATATTAAATAAATCATTCTCGTCTATTTTTAATATTTCTGAATTTTTTTCAGAATCACTATCTTCTTCTGATTCATCAGTATTAGAATTATCATTCTCTTCAGATTCTTCATTATTATTTTCTTCAGATTCTTCATCATTATCTGAATTATTATTTTCTTCAGAATCTTCTTCAGAATCTTCATTATTTTTAAAGTTAAGATTTTTATATTTTGAATCACTATCAAATTCTGTATCATAAGAGTCTGAATAAGAAATTGAACTATTATTAGATGAATTAGATTTATATGAATTAGATTTAGATAATTTTTTAAGTTCATTTTCAACATTAATATTTTTAAAATGATTTTTTGTTAATTGTAGCATATAATTATATATTAATAGATAATAATTAATTTATAAATTATTAATATAATGTTAGATAATTATTATAATGCTATAATTAGAATTTATTCATCAAATATAAATTATGATATTTTAAATCCAAATAATATGATTATTGATGATACTACTATCGGAACTGGATTTTTTATATATCCTACATTTATTATTACATGTGCTCATGTAGTTATTAATAGTAAAAAAATATTATTTAGCAATTCAATGGTATCAAAAAATAAATTAGAAGCAAAAATAAAATTTATATGTTATGAATCAGATATTGCTGTTTTGGAAACAGTTGATTATAAATCAAAAAATTATATGAGTTTGGCAAATTCAAATAAAATAAAATTTCAAGATTCTATCGTTGTTATTGGATTTCCTCTCGGTTGTGATAAAATAAAAATAACTAAAGGAATAATTAGTGGATCTGAAAATGGTATGATTCAAATAGATTCAGCTATTAATCAAGGTAATTCAGGAGGTCCATTAATAAATAGTGATAATAAAGTAATTGGGATAATAACATCAAAAATAGAAGATGCTACAAATATAGGATATGCAATACCTATATATTTTTTACAAACATTTACATCAACAAAAGTTTTAAAAAATAAATTTAATTTATGTAAAATGTTAGTATCTTATAATAATTCATCAAAAGACAAAATAGATCAAATAAAAGATATATTGAATATGTCTGAGCAAATAACAGGCGTAACAATAAATAATATATCAGATTATTCTCCATTAAAAACTATAAATTTAAAAAATAATGATGTAATACTTAGTTTTAATAATATTCCTGTAGATAATTATGGATATTTAAGGATGAAGAAAAATGATTTATATGTTTATAGTATATTGCATTTAAAATATTATATTCATAGATTATTAATAAATAAAGAGTATAATATAACATTTTTTAGTTTTGAAACAAATAGTATAGTAAATACAAAAATAATATTTAAAGATGAAAATATTTTGGGAATTCAACGATTAATTCCACAATATGATAAATTAAATTATCTGAATTTAGGGGGTCTAATATTAATAGATCTTAATAATAATACTCTTGAACTAAATATAGGATCAATTATTATGAAAAAAAATAAAATTAGCGAATTTATTAAATATGTTGTCGTTGTAAATAAAACATCTGATAGTATTTTTAATATTACTGAAAATATTAATATAGGCGATATTATTACAAATATCAATGATCAAAAAATAAATTGCCTTAATGATATAGAATTATACATAAATAATACTTCTCATAAATATCTAACTATACAAACATTATCTAAAACAATAGATACCATTAACACAAATACTACTAAAAAAAATTTACACACAATTGATTAATATATTTTTTTTCTCTAAAAAATTGTAAATTTTTATTATTTATAAATTTCTTTATATTTACCTTCTACCGTAGCCATTTTGGCTCAAGATCATAAAGGTTCTGTGGTTTTTAATAAAACCATCCACAACATAGCCATTAATGGTTCCACTGTGGGAATACCCACAACTTCCGCTTCTACAACAGTTGCATCCTTTGCCATCACACACACCATTGCAACAAATACAAGGAAATAAGTTTGTGTTTCGTGTCAAGATTGACGGAGAACATCAAGAAGGTCATTCAAAAACTTCTTTCACGCATTTGTGTGATCATACAATATCAGACAATGATGACACAGATCATGAAGATGAACGGATTAGAGTTCATGAGATACTAATGACTCTTTCTCCAAAGAAGTTCATGTTTCCAGGGAAAAAAAACACAGAGGCTTCTACTCTTTACAATTTTGTCATGTTTGAGAAAGTTGCCGTCTCTGAAAAACACCACCTTGACTATCTATGTGGTTGGGTATTGCAATTTCTAAAGACTTTGCGGAAGATCACATCAAAGTTTCCCTATATCGGCAACAACATAGACAAACTTTCCAAGGTCATCAATCGTGCATATTATATCAAGGACAACTGCAAGCTTCCTTTTGAACTGATTACGCTCATTAAGACTAAAACAAATACTGAGGTCATCCAGCTCATCAAGCTAAATCAGATCATTGACAAGTTTCGAGATTTTTATGATGATGTCAATCACTTTATCGATATGATGACATCAGATGATGTTTCAGAGAAGACAGCAAAAATCTCAACAACCACAGTGTCCATTGATATGCTCACAGATGAACTTGCCTATGTCAAGGATTTTATGATGTTAAAACAAATCATCGAAAACCTCCCTAAGCTGTTTGAACTTCCAGAGTTGTCGGAGATGATCAACATTTACAACAAGGAGCTACATGATATATTAAGAGAGCTTCCTGACAACATTCCCGAGTTCAGAACGCTATGGAAGATCGCCGGTAAACTTGGCGATTTCTGGAAACTCTCCGAAGAAATGCTTGAGTTTAGCATGCATCGTGATCTTGGAAAGTTATGGGAACTATCAGAGTGTTCTTGTGATATGTTTGAAGAGTGTTATTATGAGCTTATTAAACTCGGCAAAGTTGAAAACAATCTCGATCAGCTAATGGAACTCGAACGGCTTATCCGTAAACTCCCAATGCTCTACAACAAGATTGTCGAAGTTTCAATGTTCAAGAAGTTTTGAATAAATTAGTAGTATAAAGACCAAGATTCATCAGGTATTGATGATATAAGTCATATTAAGCTCAATCAAAAAATGTTATCCTGTTGCAATTTTTTTTTTAAAAATAATTTTATTTAAAAAAAAAAATTTATAATATTTATTTATACACAATTAAATATTATAAATATTTATATAAATTATAAATTATCTAAATGTAAAGTTAAATTATTTGTTTCTAATAATTCTATATTTATATTATAAATACTTTTCTCATTTAATTGTTTTTCAATATTTCTTATCTGTTCATTATATTCATTGTTTTCTTTTTTTCAAGAATCTTCGGGAGATCGCAAACAAGCTTGAAGATTACGCTGTTCTCAGCGAAAATATCCTTGAAATCAACAAGCACCGTGCCGTTACAGTTATGGAAACTTCCAGATGAGTTTTCTTAGCTGATATGCAAGCTAGGCATTTTGGAATACATCAAGCTAAATGAGATCATCAGAACACTAATTGCATCATTTTTATGTTTCAGCAAGAACCAATGCGTAACATTATTTAGATAAATATCTAGTGTTATCACAAAGCTCTATCATGCAGTTTTTTAAAAAATAATTTTATTATTTTATTAAACAATGAATAAATATTTTATGATGTATATTACAATAATAATATTTAGTTATCACAATTATATTTATTAAAAAAATTAATAATATATGTAATATAAAAAATAAAATAATAATCATAAAAAATATAATAATATAAATATTATCTAAAACAATTTATATTATTAAAAAATTTACACATAAACTATTAGTATATAATTTTTCAATTTATCCTAAAAGAAAATTATTTATTTAATATATTTTAATTCAATAATTATAATTTTACATCTATATATTATATAGAAACATTTATTTAAATAATATTATTGATTCTCTTAAAAATTGCAAATTTGTATTGTTTATAAATTCCTTTGTATTTTATTCTTACCGTAGCCATTTTGGCTCAAGACCATATGCATTTACCATTATCATCTCGACTATGCTTTCTGGCATTGGAGCATGGGTTGTTTCAGTGATACCGTTGTACCTTTCTTCGCCACTTACAATGGCCCCTTTGGAAATTGTGTCTATGGTTAGTACATGGATTCAACAAGCAGTAGAGCTTCATCAAACATCATCACAACAGTCGCCACAACCAACGACAACACAACCAGCATCTTCACAGTCGCCTTCAACAACGTCAACACAACAGCAGTTGTTGCCACCGCCGCCACCACAACGCCCGCGACCACCACCTCCATCGATGACGCCTACATCATCAGGACAAAATATTCAACAAGGCGCACGACTTTTCAAGGCTCCTCCTCAAGGACTTCCTCCAAGACTTTCCTCTGTGCTTCAGAGTAGGTGAAAGAGAAAACATGTTTCAAGTACGTATAGCATTATTACAATATCTGGAAATTTTTAAAAAAATAATTTTATTTTTATAAAGATTTTTATATTTATATAAATTAAAAAATGTCTTTAAAATTATCTAAATGTAAAGTTAAATTATTTTGTTGTCTCTTATTTACAGAATTTTTTCTATTTATTTTTATAATATTATTTGTTTCTAATAATTCTATATTTATATTATAAATACTTGTCTCATTTAATTGTTTTTCAATATTTCTTATCCGTTCATTATATTCATTGTTTTCTTTTTCTTTTTTTAATTTCTCTTTCTTTTTTTCACTTTTCTTTTTCCGTTTATTTATTATTTTTAAATTTTCTTCTAAACTTGTTGTATTATTAATAATAATATTTTCATTTATTCTTAAACAAGATTCTAATTTAGTTTTACGTCTATTATTTATTTTCTTTTCTTTTGCTAACTCATTCGCTATTTTTATAATAGTATCTATATCATCTTTATCATCTTTATCATCTTTATCATCTTTATCATCTTTATCATTTTTATTATCTTTATTATCTTTATCATCTTTATCATCTTTATTATCTTTATTATCTTTATTATTTTTATCATCTTTATCATCTTTATCATCTTTATTATCTTTATCATCTTTATTATCTTTATCATTATATTTATTTAATTTTTTATAAATTTTTTGTTTTTTTAAGTATATTATTTCATTTTTTAAATTATTATCTATTATATTAAAATGAATAATATTGTTAATTATATCTGGTTTAATATTTTTTAATATTAATAATAATTTATCATCATAAGCATCATTAATTAATTCAGGTTTTATTGATAATAATAATTCAATAATATTTAAATTACAATTGAAACATGCTAAATGAAAACAATTATTATTATTATTATTAATATTATTAATAAGTGTTAAATCAATATCTAATAAAAATTCAATAATATTTAAATTACTATAATAACAAGCTAAAAGAAATCCATTATTACCATCATTATCTATACTAATTATTAATTCAGGAAATTTTTTTAATAAAAATTCAATAATATTTAAATTACCATTTTCACATGCTAAATGAAAACCATTATTACCATAAATATTACTATCATAAATAATATTTGAATTATAATTTAATAAAATATCAACTATATATAAATTATTATAATAGCATGCTAAATGATATCCAGTATTACCATAAATATTTTGAATTTTATATATTTCTGAATTTTTTTTTAATAAAATATTTACAATATCAATATTATTTTTTATACATGCTAAATGATATCCTGTATTGCCTTCATCATCAACACTATTTATTAATTCTAATTTATTGTTTAATAAATATTCTACTATGTCTAAATTACCAAAAAAACAAGCTAAATGAAAACCATTCGCACCTAATACAATATTATCACTAATACTAAATAATAATTCAGAATTTTCATTTAATAATATTTCTACTATATTTAAATAACCTTTTATACATGCTAAATGAAAACCATTAAAACCATCATATGTTTTAATATTTATATATAAAGGATTATAATTTAATAAAAAATTAATAATATTAACATAACCATAATAACACGCTAAATGGAAATAATTAATATTATTAAGTATTTCAGAATTTTTATTTAATAATAATATTAATATGTTCAAATTATTACCAATACATGCTAAATAACTACCATGCTTATAATTTAATAATAAAGATTCTTTATCATATAATAATTTTACTATATCATAATTACCTATATGACATGAATTATAAAAAATATAATATAATGTATCTTTATTTAATAATTTAAAATATTTATTAAATAAATATTCTATAATATTAGAATGTTTATAATTAAATGCTAATATTACACAATAATTAACAGTATTTAATAATTCAGGATATTCATTTAATAAATATATTACTATATTTATTGTTCCATTCATACATGCTATATCTAATCCATTGTATAAATTAGTTGAATTTTTATATATACTATTTAATAAATTAGAATTCTTATTTAATAAAAATTTAATTATGTTTATATTATCTTTAATACATGCTAAATGAAATACATTATAACCATTCTTATTTATATTAAATAATATCTTAGAATTCTTATTTAATAAATATTCCATTACTAATAATTTACCATTTATACATGCATGATGTAATCCATTATTACCACCATTATTAATACTATCTAATAAGTAAATATTTTTTTTTAATAAATATTCTACTATCTCTATATATCCATAATAACATGCTATATGAAAACAATTATTACCATAATTATTAATACTATCTAATAATGTAATATCTTTATTTAATAAAAATTTTATTATATCTAAATCATTATTAGTACATGCTATGTGTAATCCATTACTATTATATTTATTTTTACTAAATAATATTTCTGGAAATTTATCTATTAAATAAATAATAATTTCTATATTACATTTTATACATGCAAAATGAAAACCATTATTATTATTTTTAATAATATTGATAGTATTTATTATTTCATTATCTTTACTTAATAATAATTTTACTATATCAATATGTCCATTATAACATGCTATATGAAAAATATTATCTCCATTATTATTATTAATATATAATAATTTATCATTCTTACTTAATAGATATATTACTATATCAATATACCCGTAATAACATGCAATATGAATACTATTATCTCCATTAATATTATTAAAATGTATTAATTTATTATCTATCTTTTCTAATAAAAATATTACTATATTTAATTTATTATTTAAACATGCTAAAAAAAAACCATTATTACTATTACCATTAATACTATCTAATAATTTAATATCTTTATTTAATAAAAATTCTACAATTGATAAAAAACCATTTATACACGCTAAATGAAAAATATTATTACCATTATTATTAATATTATATAATAATTTAATATCTTTATTTATTAATAATTCTAATATATTTAATTTATTATTAACACATGATAAATGCACACCAATATAATTATGTTTATTTTTACTATATAATATATTTGGAAATCTATCTATTAAATAAATAACAACATCAATATTACCATTTATACATGCAAAATGAAAACCATTGTTATTATTTTTATTATTAACTATATTTATTAATTCATTATTTTTATTTAATAAAAAATCTATTATTTCAATATATCCATTATAACACGCTATATGAAAACTATTGTCTCCATTATTATTAATATTAAATAAAAATTCAGAATTTTTATTTAATAAATATTTTACTATATTTATATTATTATAAGCACATGCTAAAATAAAACCATTATTACCTGTTTTATTTATACTATTTAATAATTTAATATCTTTTTCTAATAAATATTCTAATATATCTAATTTATCATTTATACATGCTATATGTAACCCATTATTATCATCCTCATAAATATGTTCTATTAATTTAAAATTATTATTTAATAAAAATTTTAATTTTTCTAAATTACCATTTAAACACACATCATAAAATAATTTTATATCTGAATTATTCATTTTTATATCTAATATTATGGTATTAACTTTAATTAATAATATTTATAAAAACTATTATTCAATTTTTCTCTCTCAGAAGAATAAATAATATTAAAAAATTGAATAATAATATATTATATAATGATTCATTATATAAAAATTTTATTAACAATAATAAAATAGAAAATTTAAATAAATTATATAATATTAATGATGTTAATAAACATAATATTTTTTATTTTGCATGTATTGATGATTTATTAGATATTGTAATGCATCTTTTAGTAATAAATAATATAAATATAGATGGTGATAATGAATTTCATTTAGCATCTATGAATAATAAAATAAATATAGTTAAATTTTTATTTAATAAATATCCAGATTTATTAAATTTTATAAATTTACTTAATAATAATAATAATAATTGTATTCTATATACTCTAAATAATAATAATTTAGATATTATTAAATATATATTTTTAATAAAAAATAATGATATAATAAATATTATATGGAATAATAACATCTATTTATTGAAAAAAATATCATTAACATATTACGAAGAATGCATTATATGTTATGAGAAAAGTAATGTTATAACTAACTGTAATCATTATTATTGTAATGTTTGTATAACTAAATTATTATTAGATAAAGATTTGTGTGTTCTCTGTAATAGAAAATTTAATATAATAAATATAATTCTATAATTATATCACTAAATTTACTTAATTTTTCTAAAACCTTGCATATCATATTATGTATAATATAATTATTTAATTAATCAACTGGATATATTGAAATATCAGGTAAATAACAATTATTTAATTCATCATCTGGATAAAAAATATTAGGCAAATAACAATTATTTAGTTCATCATCTAAATAAAAAATATTAAGTAAATTATAAGAAACATCATGACATAAAATATTATTAGATAAATTTTTATCATCTTCTTTTATTGTTTTTTCAATAATACCAAATTTACTTACATTTATTCTATTAAATAAATTATTCATATTAAAATATTATTATAATAAAAATTTATTATAATAATTTATTTAAAAATTACATAACTATAAACATAAAGAATTTAATATTGCTTCTTTTAATAAATTAGAACATTATATATAAAATTTAATTTTTTGAGATAATTCAAATTTAAAAGTAATTTTCATCGTAGAACATGTATATAATAAATCATTATCTATATCAGTGTTAAATGGTCTAATAGTTTCTCCTATTGATACATTTATTTGATTATTCATCTGTTTTAATTCATGAATATCTAAATTTAAATTTGTTAATAAAAAAATAGTAGTTGAATTTTTACCTCTATTTTCTTCTTTTTCTTCTTTTTCTTCTTTTTCTTCTAATGATATTTTAGATAACCAATCAGTATTATTTGGCAAACTTGGATAATGAATAACTTTATTATCTTTATAAATATAACCTATTGCATTACAAACAACTAAAACTAATATTTCTATTTGACCAATTTTTTTATAAGCCCATCCTTGTCCATGAGAAGCAGATAAACCAGCTCCAACTTGTCCATTATATAATTTTTTATCATTTTAACGATATGCAAATTTACCTAATTTTTTATCGGGATATATTTTATTAACTCTTAAATTATGACTATAAATAACTGATCCATTAATACCTGAAAAAGTAAAATCTTTTTTATCTTTCAAGAATGCAGCACTTATCCCACAAGTAGATTCTAAGCCATATGAAGCTCCTCCAGAAATATTAATTCCACGAATAATATTTTTCCATCCATTACCTAATACATCTAATTGACAATTATTACCACCTCGTTGTTCTTTATAAACTCTAATTCCTGATTCACAAAATATATATGTTAATCCACATGGGCCTTCACTATATTCACACTGTGAAACAATTATATCAGGAAATTCTAATTTAATAAAATTTTTAGATATTGAATTTTTTGCAATTAACTTTTTTTTTCCACCAATCATTCTATATATTATTATATAATAATAAATGAAAATATTTTTACATGATGACATATTTATCATTGTGCAATAATATTTTCTCATGATGACATATTTATCATATAAATCATTGTGCAATAATATTTTTATATGATAAATATGTCATCATGTAATGTATTCACTAAATAAAAATATTTTCTCATGATGACATATTTATCATATAAATCATTGTGCAATAATATTTTTATATGATAAATATGTCATCATGTAATGTATTCACTAAATAAAAATATTTTCTCATGATGACATATTTATCATATAAATCATTGTGCAATAATATTTTTATATGATAAATATGTCATCATGTAATGTATTCACTAAATAAAAATATTTTCTCATGATG
>Ga0214919_10005580_pt1 | contig 17742 bp, 14 predicted proteins | sample LL1503_MetaG_FD_177994 | JGI IMG/M metagenome (GOLD analysis project Ga0214919, IMG submission 177994) | Freshwater microbial communities from Lake Lanier, Atlanta, Georgia, United States - LL-1503 | ecosystem: Environmental > Aquatic > Freshwater > Lake | place: USA: Georgia | collected...
AACTCACCTTCTTGCCAAAATTCAATAGCTTTTGGAACTACGCGAAATCCGGACCAAAATGGTGGACGCGTTACTTCTTGACCGTCAAAATCTTGTGTGACTTTTTTGATTCTTTCTTCAAATTCATTCCATTCCATCATTTCCTGCGATTGCTTTGAAGCCCAAGCTCCAATCTGGCTGCCGCGTCTTCTTGATGCAAAATAATCGTCAGCTTCTTGCGGCGTAACTTTTTCAATTTTTCCTTCAATGCGAATTTGTAAACCCAAAATTTCCCAATAAAAACATAAAGCTACATTGGGATTTTTCGCTAATTCTCCACCTTTGCGACTAGTTAAATTTGTAAAAAAACAAAAACCTCTTTCATCAAATTTTTTTAATAAAACCATGCGCGATGACGGACAGTTTTTTTCATCAACCGTGGAAAGACACATTGCAGTTGGATCAATAATTTCAGGTTTCGCTTGCGCTTGCTCAAGCCAATTAGCAAATTTTATAAATGGTTCAGAAATTGAAACTTTTTTCATTTGGATTTTAGTTTAAAAATTTTATGAATAGATAAGCGCTAGAAAATTTATTAAAAAAATTAATTTCCAACTCCTAAAAAATGCCGCCATTACTTCGATTATCAATTCGTATTGCAATAGTTTTTGTATTGATTTTCTTTGCCGCTCAACCTTACAACTGGTTTTGCCAAATAACACAAAGCTGCAAGCCTTTTTATTTTTCACAACTAATTCCAAAGAGAAAAGGAAATATGCCAATTACAATTAAGATGGAAGTAACCAACTATCGCGAAGATATTGAATTAACGGTTTTGCAATCTGAAGTTAAAACTGTAACCAATCAGGTAAATAAAGTGGATTATCGCGTTAAAAATTTAACTAATCGCGTTCAATATTTACGACCGATTTTACATATTGAGCCAGAAGATTTTAAGAAAAATATCGAATTTTATAATTGCATTTGTAACAACAGATACAAGATAAAACCGAGTCAAACTCTGAATCTACAAATGGAATTTTTGTTAAATGAAAATATTGACTATGAGGAAAAATTGTGGGTCAAAGATATTGCAAATCAAGATTCACAAAATATGGAAATTAAAATTCGCTACGAGGCAAAATAAAAACCAGTATAGTAAATTGTTTGTTGACAAGATTTCTATTTTTTCTTCCACAAAGTTTTTCCACCAGCTACATCTTCCAGAACAATATTTTGCGCTAATAAATTATTTCTAATTTCATCAGCTTTGGCGAAATTTTTTTCTAATTTTGCTTGTTTGCGCAACTCAATTTGAGAATTGATAAAATCTTCTTCACTTGCAACTTCATCATTTTTTTGCTCAAAAAAATTAACATCAATAAAGCCAAGAAAATCAAGGGTTGCGACAAATTCATTTTTTAAATTTATATCGTTATTAGTCTTAATTTCCTTCGCCATTTCATGAAGATTTGACACAACTTTTGAGATATTTAAATCTTGCGCCAGATTTTCTAAAACAACTTTATTAATTACAGTTTTTTCGCTTAAAGCTTTTTTAATTTCTTCTTCGTTTGAAGCAAAAACTGCATAAAATTTTCCCATAGTTTTAATCGCATCATCCAAGCTTTTTTGAGTAAAATCAAAAGGCTTTCTGTAATGAGTTGAGGTTAGTAAATATCTAATCACAACACCCGGAATTCCTTGATCCAAAAGATCGCGAACTGTAATGAAATTTTTGAGCGACTTGCTCATTTTTTCACCTTCAACAGTTAAAAAACCATTGTGAATCCAATAATGCGCGTAATGAGAATTTTTGTTGGCGCAACGACTTTGAGCAATTTCATTTTCATGATGTGGAAATTGCAAATCAGCGCCGCCGCCGTGAATATCAAAATCGGCTCCTAAATATCTTGAACTCATCGCCGAACATTCAATATGCCAACCCGGACGACCTTTACCCCACGGACTTTCAAAAACACTAGAAGCATCGTCATCTTTATTTGCCGGTTTCCATAAAACAAAATCGAGAGGATTTTTTTTGTAAGCTGCAATTTCCACGCGCGAACCAGCGACTAGCTCATCAAGATTGCGATTGGAAAGTTGGCCATAATCATGATAAGAATTTACGTCAAAAAGCACATGTTCGTGGCTTATATAAGCATTTCCATTGGCAATTAATTTTTCGATCATTGTGATCATTTGCAAAATATGATCGGTCGCACGCGGCTCATGAGTAGGGCGCAAAACTTTTAAAGCATCGATATCTTCATAAAAAAACTCAGTGATTTTTGTGGTAAGATTATAGATTGAAACGCCCTGCTCTTTGGCGGCGGCGTTTATTTTATCATCAACATCAGTGATATTTCTTACGTAAATAACTTCATCAAAAATTTCGCGAAAGAAACGAAAAAATAAATCATAAATTACAACAGAACGAGCATTTCCTAGGTGCGGACGATCATAAACCGTTGGCCCACAAACATACATTTTTAAATGATTAGGCGTAATAGTTTTTAAAACTTGTTCGTTGTTAGTTAATGTGTCGAAGATTTTGATTGGAAGATTCATGATTTTTGAATTGGAATTACAAATAAAGCTCTTTAACAATTTTATTGCGCAAATAATTTTTATTTTTTGCGCCGGAATATTTTACCAAAACTTTGCCTTCTTTCGAGATCAAAACCGTAAAAGGCACATGATTATTATAGCGAATATTTTTCTTGGTTAAAAAATCTATAAACCCTTCTTTAAAGCGGAGATATCTAGGCTGAAAATAAAATTCGCCAAACTTATTTAAATAATTCTGCAATATTTCTGCTTCCATATCGCGATCAATTGCTAAAGCGATGATTTGTAAATCAGTATTTTGAAATTCGCGTGAAATATCGTTAATCGTGGCAAAATTTTTGGCGCAAATTTTGCACCAAGTTGTATAAATATAGAGCAAAATAGGCTTGCCATCGGATTTTTCAAACTCATTTGCTACTTGAGTTGTAGTCATCGCAACTGGCAATTGTTCATTATAAGTGATATTTCTTGAGGGCGGAATTTGCACATCGAGATTAGCAACATCTTCAACAAAATAATTCCACAAAATCATGCCCAATAAGGCTCCAATAGCGATTAACAGAAATAACATTTTTTTATTTTTCTCCATTATTTTTTTAAGAAAATTTGTTTTTTTAGAAATTTGTTTTTTGTAATTTTGTAAATTAATAATTTTTTGATCCGACATATTTAGTAAAGAAAACTTGAACTTAAACGATCCGCACAAAATAATCCGCCATCCTCTTTTTACGCAACCATTTAAATTTAATGTTACTCAAAATTAAAAACCTGAAATTGCAAACCATTCTGGGCGTGCATTTCTGGGAAGAAAAAATCAGCCGCGGAATTATTATTAACGTGGAAATTGAAAGTGATTTTATAAAGGCATTACAAAGTGATGATATAAACGACACAATCGATTATGATTTAATCACGACTCAAATTAAAAACCTAATTGCGTCAAAAAGGTTCAAACTTGTTGAAACAATGGCGCAAAAGATCATGGATCAAATCATGGAGGATTCGCGCATTAAAAGATGTAAAATTGAAATTGATAAAGTTGGAGCTGTTGAAGCTGTTGAATCTTTTTCCGTAACAATCGAACAATATGGATCTTAGAACTGAGCAGATTTTAAAGCTGTTTCAATCACATTTACGCATAAAAAACTTCTTAACCACTTTGTGCTATTGCATGATTGTTGGCGGAATTTTTGTTTATATTTTTTATGCTTTTAATCGCAGCCACACCATCAAATTGGTAAATCAATTTAATAAAGATCCGAAAGCTTACGAAACGGAAAAAATCATGACCAATCCGCGGATCAAGTTTCAATATAATGAGACACAGGTTTATCATATTAAAGCTAAAAAAGCCTTTCATAAAAATGAGCAGGAAGCAGTAATGCAGGATGTTTTTGCGACTGGAAATATTGGAAACATTACCGCCGGAAAATTGGAAATTGACGAAGATGGAAATCATTTAGTTTTTAGCCAAAATCCGGTTTTGATTTTGAATAAGACGGATAAATAAAAAACCACCAATTAAAATATAATTTTATGAATAAATTCGGCGAAATATTTTCTTTCACAACTTGGGGTGAAAGCCATGGCGAAGCAATCGGCTGCGTAGTTGACGGCTGCCCTTCTCTCATCGATTTAAATGAAGGCGACATTCAAAAATATCTCGACAAACGTCGCCCTGGTCAATCAAAATTTACAACTCAACGTCAAGAAAAAGATCAAGTTAAAATTTTTTCTGGTGTTTTTGAAGGCAAGACTACGGGCACTCCAATCAGCTTGATAATTTTCAACGAAGATCAAAAAAGCGGCGATTATGGCGATATCAAAGATAAATTCCGTCCTAGCCACGCTGATTATACTTATTTCAAAAAATATGGCATTCGTGATTATCGCGGTGGTGGCCGTTCTTCGGCACGTGAAACCGCAATGCGCGTTGCTGCTGGCGGCGTTGCCCGCAAAATTTTGGCAAGAGAAAATATTGAAATCACCGGTTATTTAACCCAAATCGGGGAGAGAAAAATTGATCGAAGCAAAATCGATTTTTCAGAAATTGATAATAATGATTTTTTTTGTCCCGATAAAAATGCCGCGAAAAATTTTGAAGATTATTTGATGGAAATCAGAAAGTCTGGAGACTCTGTTGGCGCTGTTATAGAACTTGTTGCCAAAAATGTTCCCGCTGGCTTTGGTGAACCAATTTATAATAAATTAGATGCTAAAATTGCTTCGGCAATGATGTCAATTAATGCTGTCAAAGGCGTAGAAATTGGCATGGGAATGGAGGCAGCTGCAAAAAAAGGCTCTGAACTTGCCGATGAAATGTGGATAGAAAATAAAGAATTAAAATTCTCTTCCAATCATTCCGGTGGTGTTTTGGGAGGCATTTCTTCCGGTCAAGATATTGTAGTTCGTTTTGCAGTTAAGCCAACTAGTTCAATTTTAATTCCCAGAAAAACTGTCGATATTGCCGGAAATAATTGTGAAATTATAACCAAAGGTCGTCACGATCCATGCGTCGGAATTCGCGCTGTTCCAGTTGGGGAAGCAATGCTGGCGTGTGTTTTGGCTGATTTTTTATTACTTAATAAAGCGCGTAATTTTTCTTAAAACCTGTTCTAGATCTTTTTTAACCTCAGATTTTAATATGTTTTTAGCCCCCATTTTTTATCATTTAGTATAGCGCACAATAACAACACCAGCACTGCCATTTCCACCTTTTGCGCTCTCAATAGCTTGAGCGCCACCACCGCCAGAACCATAACCTGTAGCATTCTCTGCAATAGTAGCGCCGCATCCACCTTTACCGCCGCCGCCAGAACCACCAAGAGAACAAATAGCGCCACCACCGCCAGCATAAGTTTGCGTACTACCAGTAATTGTTGAAGTTTTGCCACTACCGCCATTTCCTGGAGAACCATCAGCTCCAACCCCACCAGCGCCGCCACCGCCGCCAGCATTTGTAACAACTTTACCACCATTATTACCCTGACCCGGTGTTCCAGCACCTCCAGCTGGAGAGGTTCCAGCGGCGATGTTATTTCCTCCACCCGATCCACCAGCTGCACCATTTTTTGTAGCATGGGAAGTACCTCCTGCACCTCCTGCAAGTGCAGTTGTCAAACCTAAACCAGAAATTGAAGAAGGGTTACCATTAGATGCATTATTAGTATAACCTTGAGATCCATTACCGCCAGATCCAACGGTAACTGTATAGTTACCAATCGAAATATTTTGACCATAAGAAGTTACTTCAACAAATCCTCCAGCACCGCCGCCGCCATAATTTCCACCGCCACCGCCGCCGCCACCAATAATTAGAATTGAAGCATTAACTGCTTGAGTGCAACTTAAAGTATAAGTACCACTGGTGAAAAAATGAATTTCTTGTCCAGCAACAGTATAAGTTGAAGTATTGCCACCTGTACATTTTGGACCAGAAGAACAAGCGTTAGCAGTAACCGTGAAAGTTCCATTCGAGCAAGTATAATTCGCAGGTCCGCCTGAATAGCCAGTTTTGTCACAGGTAATTGCCCCACTTGTCGACGTAACTGTTGTGGTATTAGTTCCCGTGGTACTTGGCACCGAGCAAGAAATAGCTTGGCAGACTGAACCAACTTTTTCGTAGTTTGTAGCGCAAACAGTTGTGCCAGAAGAAGTATCTCCAGATGTCGTACAAACAGTTGAACTCGGAGTTGGACTCAAAGAACCGTTAGCGCAAGTATAACTTTGAGTTGTGGTTCCGCCAGTGTAGCCATTAGCATCGCAAGTTAGAGATCCAGAAAAACCATCAGTAACTGAAGTTGTACTAACTCCAGCAACTGAAACTGGGCAAGAAGCTTTGCAGCCATTTTCGGTAATAATTCCACTGGTGCAACTCGAAGCTAAATCGCGAGTTATTTTGACTGACCATTTTTTGGATAAATAATCTTCAACTGCTTTTCTTTCATCGGATTTTAGGCTGCGACTAAAAGCAACTATTTCGCCAATTTCTCCGCTATAGCCTTTACCAATACTTAAAGAAGAAACATTTTTTAAAGGTGTGAGATTAGTGGCGCTTTGACCAGAAAGCGTGCCATTAATATAGGTTTTGCTGCCAGAAAGTGTGTCAAAGCTAAAGGCAAAAATTCGTGGCTTGTCTTTGTAGTTAGAGTAAGAATCAACGCTTGCGCTTGAGGCGTTGGTTAAATTGATACCAGATTGAGAGTGAATCACGCTGCCGTCAGAACTGTATCCCAGCAATAAACTTTGATTGGTTGAAGTTTGAGCGGAGTCGCCTAAAAAATAGTTGTTGGAATTGGCGCTTTGTCTTTTTTCTACCACGAAAATTGTGTAGTTGCTGTTGTTTAAGAAACTGGCATCTGCAACTTGAAGATAATTGGCAGTGCTGCCACTAAATTTTACTGCGTGAATATAATTGATGGTGTTGGAATATGTTGGACCAGTTCCTACGGCTACAACTGAAGATTTATTTACAGAGTTTTTTTGATCATACCAAGTTGTTACTGAATCGTCGGTGGAGGATTCAGTGTCTTTGAAGCTTGCTTCTAAGCTGGATTCTAGCCAAAGAGCGTTGTCAGTTATACTGGAGATTGGAGAAGCCTTTGTTAAAGTTTGAGCAGCAGCTAATTTGGATTTTTTTATTAAAACAGCGGCTCCCATAACTCCGGCGATTAAAATTCCGATGACTGCTATAACGGCAGAAAGTTCAATTAAAGTAAAGGCAGAGATTTTGTTTTTCATACTTTAGAAAATTATATATTTTATCACTATTATCCAACTAAGAATCAAGCATGCTTAAGGCTCCGCCAAATTTAGGTTGTTCATTTTGCAATTATTTTTAATGAAGTCGCTAAGAGCCTGTTTGATGGGTGGAGTGATTCTTGTTTTGGACTTGAATCACCCATCACACAGGCTCAGGGTCGCATCGAGATATTTATCAAAATTTTACTAAAAAGGCGCTCAAAATCTGAAATAAAATTAATTAGCTAACAGTATCTGGCGGAGGCAATTAAAATTTATAAACGTAACTTCCCATCAAACCATAAACTACAGCTTTGGTGCCGCTTTCTTTCATATTTGCTCTTGTAAAATCAATCATCAAACCATTGCCAAATTTATAACCAGCAGAAAGTTGTAGCATGTGATCTAAAGATTTTGGAGTGGTTTGCGCTTGTTTGATATTTCTCGTCAAATTGGCAATACTGACATTCCAATTGCTATATTTTCCGATCACCGCTGCTGTTGTGTAAATTGCGTCTCTTCCTTGAATTCCGCTGAAATTTTGGATTTTTACTGCTTCAAAAAATGGCGTGATTGTAGAATTTATACCAACATGATAAGCATAATCTGTTGCGATAGTGTAACCCTTTTCTCTGCTTCTGCCATCTATTTTATCAACATCAAGATTTCTATAGCCAATATTATAATGCCAATTTTCAAAGCCGAATAAATTTTCACCATTCATTGCAACTGAATAAGAAGAAAGAGTTCCAGTATTTCCGGCAGCGCCGTCATTTCTTGGCGCGCGACCACGATCATCAATCGCACTTTTGCTTAAAGCTGTAGTGTCATTAAAAAATGTATTAACAGAAATTTTGTTGCTTTCTAAAATTGCCACGCCGCCGACGCCAATTTTTTCACGAAGGTTATAATCTTCGGCAAATTGCGCCGTAAAAACACCCATTCTTTTATCTTTTCTGTAAGCGATTCCGAAGGTTGGATCATATTTACCAGCGTAAATATCCATATCTTCATTTTCATAATTAACTTTCAACTCTTCGATTAAAATGCCTTCATCTGAAATTCCAAAGCCGCGATTTGATTGCAAGATTGTTCTATATCTTTCGGGATAAGCTCCATTTCTTGTGGTTAAAGTATTATTTGGTTGCAATCTCCAGTCAGTTTTAATTGACCAATTTTTATTGATGTTAAAAGAAATATTCGGCTCAACATAAATATAACCATTATTTGCTGAAACGCCGCTTCTATTAACTGAGGCAACGCGATCAACTTGAAGCTGGCTCAAAACACTCCCTGTAATATTTGGAAAATCCTGAGCCAAAGCTGTGAGAGAAAATGAGAAAAATAATAAGAATTGGGACGCAAATTTTTTCATAGGAATTTTTTAAAGTTGATCTTTTGAAACTCTTGGAAGAGTTACGGTAACGTTTGTTCCAACATTGATTTCGCTATCAATTGCAAAATCGCCACCATGTAGTTGGATGAAATGTTTGGTTAGATAAATTCCAATTCCGGTACCTGCAACTGATAAAGTATTTTTAGCACGGAAAAATTTTTGGCCAATATTTGCCAAATCTTCCTTCGGAATTCCCATACCTTGATCAATCACGCGCAAAGCCACTTTTTTATCATTGGCTTTTGCCAAAATTCTTACCGTAGTATCATTTTTAGAATATTTTACGGCATTAGAAATGATGTTGGTAATTGAATGATCAAGCAATTTTGAATCGCCATAAAAATCAGATGGAAGTTCGTCAATACTGGTTAGAATTTGGATATTTTTATTCATCGCCAAATTGGAATTTTTTTCGATAATATCGAATATAAATTTTTTGAGATCAAAAGTTTCATATTCAACTTTAATTTTATTTTCACCGTTTTCCATACGCGCTAAATTTAATGTACTATGAATTAAGCCATTCATGCGTGAAATGCCGCTTTTAATGCGTTCAAGCGCTTTATCAATTGATTCGTCAATGATATTATGATTTTTGATTTTTCTAGTTAGAAGTTCGCGCGTGCTATCGATAATTTGCAGCGGAGTTTTAAATTCATGCGAAACCAAAGCTACAAACTCGCTTTGCATTTTGCGCATTTCCTGCTCGTTTTCTAAAGCTTCTTTCAACTGCGAAGTTCTTTCTATCAAAGAATGATTTGCCACCATTACTCGTTCGATTGAATCTGAACGATCGATAGCGATGGAAAATTGATCGGCGATCATTTCCACCAACTCAATTTCATCAGTCAGCCAGTTTTTTTTGTCACTTTGTTGAATATAAATTCCGCCATTAATCTTGCCGTTAAAACTTGTAGTTACGGCAATTTGCGAGGCAATGGAAAATTTTTCACAAATATCTCGAATCGGATTAAAATTATTATCAACCGCAACATCTTCAATCACCACTAAAGAACTGTTTTTATCATTATCGCCGAAGCGCTCGTGAAAATGATTTTGAAAATTTATATATTTCACCAAAATTTTTAAACCTTCTTCATCATAAACATCTTTAAACATTGGTTGCGTATAGCTGTTATGATATTCAGCAACAAAACTGGTATTGGCATTTTTATAATCGTGAATCAAGCAACGATCGGCTTTTAAATGTTCACCTAAAATTTTAGCAATTTTCTTAGCAATTTCATCAACCGGTAAATCAGAAATAATTAAATAACTAACTTCGCGAAGCAGCCTTTCATTATAAAGTGTTCTTTCGAGATTTTTTAAAAGCCCAAGATTGGAAGAATTTTTTTCTTCATGCCGTTTAGCAACTTCTGCGATTTCCATTTTTTGGAAAGAAAAAACGGCATGTCGATGTCCAGAAATATCAGTAAAGTCGGTTGGAATAAAAGTGATTTTATATTTTACTTTACCAAAAGCTATGTCTGACAACATCAGGATTATTGAGCAAGAATCAAAAGCTTTCACAGCTTTAATTAAACGCACATATTCCAGTTGATCTTCGGAAGAATAATCGAGATCGAGATCAGCAAAAAGAAAATCGTAATTTTTTCCCATTAATTTAAATTCATCTAACTTAAAAGTTTCGTAGAATTTTTTATTGGCAAAAATTACAGAAAAAAAGTTGGGATTATTTTCTTTGCTTTCACAAATCATCGCAGCATCAGCATTAGCTTCGACTGATTGCTTTAAAACTGTTAATGATTCCGGCTCTTGAGCTGGTTCTATAATTTTTTTGATTGAGTCTTGTTCCAGCATAGGAATTTTTAATTTAGCTTTTTTATAGATCGCCTTATACCAAACTAACTATTTATAATCCCAATTAAGCAAAGTATTTTTGGGCGCTGTCGCGTAAATCAACTTTTTCGTCGAACTTTTTGCAATTCTAAATTTTTTGAAACGCACGTACATCTAGGTACGCTTACCTTTCAAAAAATTTAGAATCACAAAAATTTCTTAGAAAAACTTGATTTACGCAACAGCGCCTTTTGAGGAAAAATTATAACAGATAACATAAAGCTGTATCAAGCGTTATAACGTGATTATCCGAGAAAATTTTTACCAAAAAGACGAAGCTTAATTGGGGATAAATAGTTAGTTTGCGATATAGTAAAGCAAGAAAACTGCATGATTTGCTAGACACTGTTAGCTAAATATTCCAATTTATTTCTTTTTCTTCTTCATTCCAGTTGGCGATTTTTTTCGAGCAAAACCTTTTCTTCCGCCACCCGCAGCTTTTTTCTCTGCCGCAGTTGCAATCACATCAACTGCGCGGTTCAAGCCGATTTCCAAAATATTGTCATCTTTTACCGACGTAAATACTTTGTTATGCAATAAATAAGGTCCGAATGGTCCAATATTAGCTACAATTTTTTCGCCGGTTTCAGGATGAGTTCCAACTTCGCGCGGTAACGATAAAAGATCTGCCGCCGCTTTTAAATCAATCAAGTTTGGATCAAGATTTTTTGGAATCGAAATTCGTTTTGGTTTTTTTGCTTTAACTTTTTTCTCTTTCGCTGGTTTTTTAGCTTTTGAAGGTTTTTTAGTCGTTTTCTTTTCTGCTGATTTTGTTTCTTTTTCTTCGGCTTTTTTCTCAGCAACAACTTCGCTTCCGATCAATTCTAGATAAGGTCCGTAGGGTCCGATTTTAACCATAACTTCAAAACCGCTTTTTGGATCAATGCCCAAACTTTTTGGTTCAAACTGAGGTTTTTTCTCTTTTCCTTCTTCGCCTTCTTCAAAAATCTGCATTGTATGTTTACATTCTGGATAGTTCGAGCAACCAATAAAAGCGCCGAATTTTCCAAGACGTAAACCTAATTTTCCACTATTACAAGTTGGGCAAGTGTCGTTTAATTCGCCTTTTTCATTGAAGCCGAAAATATGACCAGAAATTTTTTGATTTAAAATTTCCAAAACTTCAGAAAATGGTTTTTCGCTTACAATCGCGATGTTGCCATTGAAATCTTTCCAGAATTTTTTTAAGAAAATTTTCCAATTCATTTTGCCGTTAGAAATGATATCGAGCTCATCTTCAAGCCCTGCTGTGTAATCAAATTCTATATATTTGGCAAAAAATTCTTTCAGAAAAGTTGTTACAATTCTGCCGCGCTCTTCGGGGAAGAAGCGTCGTTTTTCTAATTTCACATAACCGCGATCTTGCAAAACTGAAATAATTGCTGCATAAGTTGATGGACGACCAATTCCAAGTTCTTCCATTTTTTTAACCAAACTGGCTTCAGAATATCTTGGTGGCGGCTCAGTGAAATGCTGTTGTGGCTTTACTTCGATCAAACCGAGATTTTCTTTTTCCTTTAATTCTGGAAGATTTTGCTTTGCATCATCTTCATCTGTTTCATTATCGTCGCGATCTTCGCGATAAACTTTATAGAAACCGTCAAATTTAACTGTCGAACCAGTTGCGCGCGCTTTTGCATAAGATGGAATTGTAGCAATATCTGCTACAACTTGATCAAAAATTACATCAGCCATTTGTGAAGCTAACATTCTTTTCCAAACTAAGTCGTAAAGCGCGAATTGCGCGTCATCAAGATATTTTTTAACTCGCTCTGGCGTTAGTGAAAAATCAGTTGGACGAATCGCTTCGTGAGCTTCTTGAGCGTTTTTAACTTTGCTTTTGAAAAGGTTTGGCATTTCCGGCAAATAATTTTTGCCATAAAGTGAATTAATTTTTTCACGAACTGCGGTGATTGCTTCGGGAGTAACAGCGATTGAATCTGTTCTCATGTAAGTGATTAAACCTTGCGCCGCGCCTTCAATTTCAACACCTTCATAAAGTTTTTGCGCGACCATCATGGTGCGGCTGGCAGAAAATCCTAATTTGCGCGCAGCTTCTTGTTGAATTGAAGAAGTTGTAAATGGTGGATTAGAGCGGCGTTTGGCTTGTTTTTTAATTACAGAAACAACTTGATATTTTTTTTCAGCTAAAAGTTTTTTGATATTTCCAGCTTGCGCTTCATTAATGATTGAAAATCTTTCGAGTTTTTTACCTTCTAACTCAACTAAACTCGCTTGAAAATCGACGTTTTTTTCATTTTGTAAATCAAGCTTAACATCCCAATATTCTTCACTTTTAAAAGCATCGATTTCATCTTCGCGATCGCAAATTAAACGAAGCGAAACAGATTGAACGCGCCCCGCAGAACGACTTCCCGGAAGTTTGCGCCATAAGACCGGAGATAAAGTAAATCCAACAAGATAATCCAAAGCACGACGCGCTTGTTGTGCATCGACCAAATCCATATCAATTGAGCGTGGATTTTTGATCGCTTCGATAACTGAATTTTTAGTAATAGCATTGAAAACAACGCGCTCAACTTTGGTCGTAGATTTAATTGCTTTTTTAGCTTTTAAAACTTCGAGAATGTGCCATGCAATTGATTCGCCTTCGCGATCTGGATCGGGTGCTAATATTAATTTTTGGCAATTTTTTGCTTTATCAACAATTTCTTTTACATGTTTAGAAGATCTTGCCGATACTTCATAATGCATAGCAAAATCATTATCTGGCTCAACAGATCCGTCTTTGCTTGGCAAGTCACGAATGTGACCAAATGATGCTAGAACTTCATAATCACTTCCTAAATATTTGCCAATGGTTTTGGCTTTAGCTGGAGATTCAACGATTAAAAGATTTTTCATTTATTTTATATTTTAGACCTAAAATTAATTTAAGATTTGGTCATTTTAATATTAAAAACACCTGCTTCTAAGAAACTATTTTTAGCCTCATGAAAATTTTGGAAATGGTGAGCAGGATGATTATAGGAATAGTCTTTTAGACGTTTCTTCTAACAATGCGTCCTTTAGTTAGATCATAAGTTGTCATTTCAACTTCAACTTTATCGCCCTTTAAAACACGAATTTTATTTTTTCTGATCTTGCCCGACGCATGCGCCACAATGATGTGGCCATTTTCCAGCTCAACGCGAAAAATTGTATTTGGTAAAACTTCGACAATGATTCCGTTCATTGTTAGCAGATCTTCTTTAGGCATTATTTTTGATTTAATTATTTTAAAAAGTGTAGAAGCGGCTCGCGAGGCTATTTAAGAGAAAAGTAAAATTCAAGCGATGTAAATTTAGAGTAGTTAATTTGGGAAAAAAAATTGTAAAAGATTTGGATCATCAAGCCATTATCTCGACAAAAGCGCAAATGGAGATGTTAAACTTTCGCTGTCGCGGTGAGCTTGTCGAAGCATGATTCAACGAACGAGACTTGAATAATGCTTCGACAAGCTCAGTTTGAACATCGAGAGTTTAAAATATTTAACTTGAATAAGGTATATTACCGCAAAAACACTTCATCAATCACACCATCAAAAATCTTCTCATAACCGCCAGTCATAATAACTGCGCTGTCATCGCCATTCCATTCAATATGCAAATCTCCACCTTTAAATCGAATCGTAACTTTATTATTTTTAACCAAGCCTTTTCTAATCGCTAAAATCGCAACTGCGCAGGCTCCAGAGCCGCAGGCTAAGGTTTCGCCAGCGCCGCGTTCCCAAACTCTGACTTCGATTAAATTGTCAGATATTATTTGCGCAAATTCGACATTGGTTTTTTTAGGAAAAATAGAATTAGTTTCAACTTTTGGTCCAACATCAAAAAATTTTTCATCAGAAAGTGGATTTTTAATAAAAGTCACGGCGTGAGGATTTCCAACATTGGTGCAAGCAAATTCAAAATCGAAAAGAGAAATTTTTTGGGAATCTGCCTCATAGGAAAGAGGAATTTTTTGCCAATCGAAATTGGGAATTCCCATATTAACTGAAATCATGGCGTTATTTAACTCGTGGGCTTCGCGCCAGCATTTTAAAATTCCGGCGGCAGTTTTAATTTTAATTACATTGGAATTGGAATCTTTCATTAAAATTGCAGCAACGCATCTGGTGGCGTTCCCGCAAGCTTGGGAAAGCGATCCATCAGAATTATAAATTTCTATCAGGCAATCAGCATCCAAGTCATTTCTAATCACAATTAATTGGTCGCAGCCAATATTTTTGCGATTAGAAATTTTAACAATTTGCGCGGCGCTTAAATTAATTGTAGTTTTACGGGCATCAAAAATGACGAAGTCGTTGCCGGCTCCGCTCATTTTAACAAACCTAACTATGTGGTTTTGCTCTACTGACATAAGTAAAATCTTCAGTTCTGACAATGATTTCTTCACCAGTTGAAATGAACGGTGGAACCAATACACGAACGCCATTTTGCAAAATAGCTGGTTTATATGAAGCAGAAGCAGTTTGACCTTTAACAACTGCATCAGCTTGTTCAACAATTCCTAAAACTTGTTCCGGAAGAGCAATTGAAATTGGTTTATCGTTACAATATTCAACGCGGATATTCATGCCTTCTTGCAAAAATGGCAAAGGTTCGCCAACTAATTCTTTTGGAAATTGCACGGTTTCAAAATTTTCCATATCCATCGCGACTAATTCATTTTGATCGAAATATTGGAATTGGTAATTTTTTTGTTCAACGAAAGCAACATCAACATCTTCGCTAGAATTGTAGCGAGTATTGGTTTTGTTGCCGGTAACGATATTTTTCATTTCAATTTGAATATATGCGCCGCCTTTACCTGGTTTTACGTGATCACGTTTAAGAACAGTCCAAAGTTGATTTTGAAATTCGATTACATTGCCCACGCGAAGTGAGTTTGCGTTTGTTTTCATAGTTTTTTTAAGTAAGTTATTTGGAGTTTTTTTGAATCAAGAAACCGAACTCAATGTCATGACATCAAAAGTTCGATATCTTTTTCCCTAATTCAAATTTTTCACAATTTCTTCCACCACCTTTTTCGCATCACCAAAAATCATCATGGTGTTGTCGTTAAAGAATAGTTCATTTTCAACTCCCGCATAGCCTGAAGCCATTGAGCGTTTAACGAAGAAAACAGTTTTGGCATGAGCCACATCTAAAATCGGCATTCCGTAAATTGGGCTGGTTTTGTCGGTTTTGGCGGCTGGGTTTGTAACGTCATTTGCGCCAATTACAAAAGCCACATCGGTTGATTTAAATTCACCGTTAATATCTTCCAGTTCGAAAACTTTTTCATAATCAATATTAGCTTCAGCAAGCAAAACATTCATGTGGCCGGGCATTCTTCCGGCAACGGGGTGAATAGCAAATTTTACTTCAACACCAGCGGCTTCAAGCATTTTAGTCATTTCTGCAACGGCATGTTGCGCGCCGGCAACCGCCATTCCGTAGCCGGGAACTATTATAACTTTAGAAGAGCTTTTCATTAAATAAGCTGCATCTTCCGAACTTCCTTGTTTAACTGGTTTTTGTTCTTTTGCATCAACCGCAGCACTTTGCGCAACTTCAGAAAATCCACTAAAAATGACATTGATAATTGAGCGATTCATCGCTTTACACATGATATAACTTAGAATCGCGCCACTTGCTCCGACTAAAGCTCCCGTAATGATTAAAAGTGGATTATTTAAAGTAAATCCGATGCCACTTGCCGCCCAGCCTGAATAAGAATTTAACATTGAAACTACAACCGGCATATCCGCGCCGCCAACTGGCGCGATTAGCATGAAGCCGATGAAAAAAGATAATAAGGTGAGAATAATGAAGAGAAATTTTGAGCCACCGAAAATTATGAAACTTAATAAAACGCCAGCAGAAATTATGAAGATATATTTAGAAGTTTCTTTCGGGTTTTTAAATAAAGTGAATTTTGATTTCATGCTGCCATTGAGTTTCAAGAAGGCAACGATTGAACCGGTGAAAGTAATTGCGCCAATTACAACGCCAAGTCCCATTTCAATAAGACTGGCAAATTTGACGTGATTATCTTCAACAATGTTAAATGAATTTGGCAGCCATAAAGCGCTGGCGGCGATTAAAACTGCGGCTAATCCAACCAGAGAATGAAAGCCAGCAACTAATTGCGGCATTGCTGTCATTTTAACTTTACGGGCGATGAAATAACCAATGCCGCCACCAATTGCGATGGCGATTATGATTATGATGTGATTATGAACTTGTGGTAAAAATAAAGTGGTGAGAATCGCCAGTGTCATTCCCGCCATGCCGAAATAATTTCCGGTGCGTGAAGTTTTTGGCGAAGATAGACCGTAAAGCGAGAGAATAAAAAGAACCGCTGAAATCAAGTAAGAGAAGGCTGTTATAGATGACATGATTATAATTTATTTTATTTTATCACAAATTTTGAGTATTTTTTTATTCAAAAATTTTATATTTAGTTTTCTAAACCACTCCACTTCGTAAGCAATCATGAAGATGTAAAATTCCTACAACTTTTTTTTGCTCATCCAAAACTAACAAACTAGTAATTGATTTTTTATTCATCACCGCAATTGCTTCAATCGCTAAAGTATCTGCACTTGTTACGATCGGGTTTTTAGTCATTAATTGCGCTGCAGTTTGTGAAAAAAGCTCCGGCGAAATATGGCGACGCAAATCGCCATCAGTAATAATTCCAGTAGTTTCATCATTGTCATTTAAAACTGCGGTACATCCTAAATGTTTGGAAGTCATTTCCATCAAAACTTCAGAAATTGTTTGCGATTCTTTTACTGCCGGAATGTCTTTGTCTGAACGCATTAATTCTTTCACTTTTAAAAAGTTTGAACCAAGTTTTCCGCCGGGATGAAAAGTTCCGAAATTTTCAGCGCTAAATCCTTTGGCTTCAATTAAGCTCACAGCTAAAGCGTCACCCAAAGCTAGCATCATTGTGGTTGAAGTGGTTGGCGCGTTTACAGAATTTGCTTCTGGAATTGCCGGCAAAACTAAAGGAATAGTGCTGGTTTTTGTAAGCTCAGATTCGGCGCGTCGAATGAAGCCAATAGTTGGGATTTCAAATCTTTTGCAATAATAAATAATGTCTTTCAATTCTTTGGTTTCACCAGAATTGGAAAGTAAAATTACAACATCTTCTTGTGTAATCATGCCAAGATCACCGTGGCTTGCTTCACCTGGATGAATAAA
>Ga0214919_10005581_pt1 | contig 17741 bp, 18 predicted proteins | sample LL1503_MetaG_FD_177994 | JGI IMG/M metagenome (GOLD analysis project Ga0214919, IMG submission 177994) | Freshwater microbial communities from Lake Lanier, Atlanta, Georgia, United States - LL-1503 | ecosystem: Environmental > Aquatic > Freshwater > Lake | place: USA: Georgia | collected...
GGCGCGGGCCAACGAAACTCATGTCGCCTTTGAGAATGCTCCACAGTTGCGGAATCTCATCAAGGCTGGATTTTCGTAACAGCGCGCCGATTTGCGTTACATGCGACGAAGGCGCGGCAAGCAAATGAGTTGGCAGCGCTGGAGTGCCCACGCGCATAGTGCGAAACTTTGGCATGCGAAAGATTTTGTTGTTGCGGCCGACGCGATCAGACCAATAGAGCGCGGGCCCGGGCGATGTGATCTTCACAGCCAGGGCGATGCACAACCACGGCACGGCAAAGAGTGCGAGCAGGGTAAGGGCGAGTAGAAAATCAACGCATCGCTTCAAGGTGTTTCTACTTTACAGCTCGGCGAAGTCCTTCGTCTACGGACACGGGGGGATTCCATCCAAGCAGCTCGCGCGATTTAGAGATGTCCACCTGCAGTGAGCCGCAAAGTCGCTGCGCCATGTCGCGTTTACCAAGCATGGCGGCGGCTGCCATAAGCACGGACTTTGGAACAGGCAGTAAACGCGCGGGGCGATCCATGGCGCGGGCCATTCGTTGAATTAAATCTGGAGTGGAAAGATCTTCGCCATCACTCGCCAAGAATGTTTCATTTGCGGCGGCAGGGTGCTCAAGGCATGTCATGATGAAATCGACCAGATTGTCTATGCCCACAAGGCTACGGCGATTATCAATGGAAGCGAGCGGTAGGGGGAGGCCTTTGGCAACTAAGCGCGTGAGCTTTCCAAAATTGCCGGGTGCTTTGCTGCCATGCACAAGGGTTGGACGAATGATGACTATTTCCATTCCTGTTGATTTTGAGATGGCACGAAGTCCCACTTCCGCCTCGTGTTTACTGACACTGTATGGATCGTGTGGAAGCGAAGCAGAGTTCTCTGTAAAAATCTTTCCATGAGAGGTGGAGTTTCCATTCACTCCAATGGTGCTGAGAAAAATAAAGCGCTTCACCCCAGCTGCTGCGGCTTGTCGTGCCAGGTTCAGTGTGCCATCTGTGTTCACACGGCGAAATTCCTTCAGTGGGTCTCTGGCATTTTCACTCATGACATGTACGCGTGCGGCAAGATGGACTACGGCGTCTGCGCCGTGGAGTGCGGCGGACCAGTTCGTGGCGGCGTTGATGTCGCCGATGGCAACTGAGTTCGAAGGGGTTTCTCGGTCGCTCGGTGCAGTACGCATTGCCGCGACTATTTCGTGAGAGCGCAAAGAAAGAACAGGAAGAAGAGTGCGCCCTACAAAGCCACTAGCTCCGGTGACAAGGACACGCATTACTTAAGTGTAGTGACTAGATCATCGCACTCGTAATGAGATTGGTCTGCGCTACTGCGAGAAAGTAGATGGCTTCACGTAGTTGGGTTTCGTCATTTGCTAGGATTCGAACCATGAACTGGCGTGCCAAGGCAATTGCTTTCAGATTTCTTAGTTTGGTTCCTGGCGGTAGCCGTATTCATTTCTTTGCACAGCGCTACGTAACAGGATCCTTGCCACGACCATACAAAAATGTTTGTCAGTTGCTCGAATGTGCTCGAGCAACTATTGCGAATTTTATCACTCATAGTTCAGTTGCTATTGAGCAATCCACTTTCTATGAAGTCGGTGCCGGAAGGGATTTGTGTGTACCTCTTGCACTACGGATGCTCGGTGTTCGTCAAGTCCTCACAAGCGATATTGAGCGTTTGGCGAAGCTCGCAATGGTCAACCATGCTGCGAAGTGCTTGTGCGCCGACTTTGGCCGTGCAACCATGTCATTCTCTTCGTGGCAAGAAGTTCAAGACTTTGGTGTGGAATACATTGCCCCTGATCGTTCGCTTGGAAACCCTTGCAGTGTCGATGCCTGGATTTCGAACGAGGTGTTGGAGCATGTTCCAGCCGAGAGTCTGCCAGCGCTACTTTCTGACGGTTTCAAAATCTTGAAGCCAGGCGGTCTCGCGATTCACGCCATCGACTACAGCGATCATTTCGCTCGAGGCACCGATGTATCGCGCTACAACTTCCTTCAATATTCGTCAGCGCGGTGGCGCCCTTTCAATTCACGGATCCAGTTTGTGAACCGTCTCAGGCACTCGGAATATCTCAACTTATTTCGTGCAGCAGGATTTGAATTGGTCGAGATCAATAAGCATTCTGGCGATATTCCTCCGGAGGTTGTGGCTAATCTGGCGCCGGAGTTTCGGAGATTTCTGCTCAGTGACCTCGGGGTTCTTCGATCCCGCATCATCGCACGGCGGCCTTTTGTAAAGCAAGCAACTTGAAATGATGAAAATACCAAGTTGTCGTTGCGATTGGAGATGCTTCCTATTCCATCTATTTGTGGCACCGGCTGTTGATACCGGTGGTGGGACATTTGCGTTTGAAAGGCTTCGAGATGGCCGGGAGTCCAGAGTTGTGGAGACGGGTGATAGTCATGCTGTCAATCATTGTGGCATTGTTGAGCCATCGTTTCCTTGATTTGCCGACGATTGCAGTTAGTGAGCGCTTTGCGCGGAGATGTGTAAAACGTAGCTCGTCGTCTTGATGCGTACTTATCTAACTCGTTCAATTGTCAACTTGAACTATATTGCAAATGATTATTTTGCTCAGAAGGACATCCTAATTTTTTGATCGTGGTTTACTTCGAGGTGTGGATCCTGTGGTGACCACCTGGCTTTGACTTCCGACTACAATCCATCGAATGCGTCAAATTTCACCACCATCACGTTCGAAAAGTGCTTGGCCGCGGGTGACAAGAGTGAACATCGGAAATTGCAGGTCGCTGTGAGATTGCCACATCAAATCGCCATGCGGGACCAGCGAGTCCCAATATTAATTGCTACGCACAAAGCCGATATGCGATGTCTTGTGTTGGGTTTCCTGCTGATGTCCTGCGCATATTTCCCCCAGTTAATGGTTGCCGCAGGTCTAGACCATAATGCTGAATTCTTGTCACGGATCATTCGGATTTCATCTCTGCTCTTGATTATCGTTGGCTGCCTGCCGATCAACGTGAACCGTTTGCGCATAAGCGACCTTGTCTTGATCTTTGGCATGGCAACGGCAGTGTTAATGTTTATCTTGAGGCAACCTTCGATCGCACCAAATATGGACGATTTATTTTGGAATGGTCCGTTAGGTTTGATTTCTCTATGTCTTCTTTCGTTGAGGTGTCGGACAATAAATTATAATGCTATCTGGCAATTGCTCGCTATTTCAATGACTATCCAATTGTTAACAGGGGTCTCTCTTTACTCTTGGGGCATTAGCAGTAGCGATAATGATGGCATCACCGGATTTATGGGAAATGCAAATATGTTTGCAATGCTGTGCTTGTTGATAATTGCTCGATTTGTGGCATGTGGTAGCCCCAGCGTAATCTTCCTTCCACTTTCAATCCTCGGCGTTGTGCTATCTGGCTCGTTAGCTGGAGTCGCCAGCCTGGCAATTATCGGTGTTCTTGGAGTATTCAAGAGGCGAAGCTTTCCATTATTCCTAGTAATTGTCGTCTCGACGATAATAATCGGGTCCTTAGCTTGGATTCTAGTGGAAGCAATCGCATTGGAAATGCCCAGAAGTATTATGCATCTTGATTTCAAGATCGACTCTGCGTTACAGAGCCTGACAGGAAATTCGATTATTGCTGACTCAAGAAGTATTCAGCTACGTCACGAATATGTTTCAACTATGTTTGACGGGATTCTCTCGAGCGATGTGGCACTTTTTGGGGGATTCGGTGGCGCGCGTTATTTTGCAGCAGACAGTCAAGTGATTTCATATGTGCTCAGTTTTGGCATACCCGTTACTGCAATGATTGCTATGCCGATTATTGCTGTAGTTATGAATTTGTTTCTCAATTCAGTTCGACGGTGGCCGTCCGCCTTGCCTCTGTTAGTGGTGATTATTTTCCTGATTGTCAATCGAATGTGCGACTATTTTACTGGTGCGATGCTATTGGCTTTGGTCTTATCGGAGTTGCGCATACTGATTCCGTTGCAGAAAGCCACATGAAGTCATTCACTTTGACACCTTCTTGCGGCGACCTAATCTCCGTCGTCATGCCCGCATTTAACGCGGCACCCACAATTGCCGCGTCCATTCAAAGCGCTCTTGCGCAAGATCACAAGGAGCTTGAAATTGTCGTAGCCGATGATGGGTCAACAGATCACACCGCTGAAATAGTCCAACGTATCGCGCAACAGGATTCACGAGTTCGACTTGTACGGACGAGTGGGCGGCAAGGCCCGGCTGGCGCTCGAAATGTCGCAATTGATGCAGCGAGTAATGGTTGTTGGCTAGCGTTTCTTGATAGCGATGACTTATGGATGCCTCGCAAACTATCTGCACAATTAAGGCTTGCGCGAGAGACTGGTTCGCCACTCATTTACTCTTCGTATTGGCGCGTGTCGGAAGATGGCAACTATTCTGGACATCCGGTATGCGTTCCTAAATCCATTTGTTATAAACAACTTCTAGGCAATTCCACAATTGCGACATCGACGGTTCTGCTCGATCGCTCTGTCTTTGGCCCAATCCGATTGGATGGGTCCGTTGGTTACGATGACTTTGAGCTATGGACTAGGTTGCTTTCTGGTGGATCAATCGCACACGGAGTGCAAGAGCCACTTATGGCATATCGACTTCGAAGCGGCTCGGTGAGTAGGCGGCGCGTACAGATGTCACGAGAGGTTTGGCGCGTGTTGCGCGAGTATCGTCACCTTTCGATAGGGACGGCGGCGATTAAATTTGCTTCTTATGCATGTCGAGCCGCAATCAAGCAGCGTATTGGTCGACCACAATTCAGATCTTCCGAATTGCTCCCACTCGAAATGCGCAAGTTACTTGCGTGGGGTAAGTGAAGAATGAATTCGATACATTAAGTTAAGCGTCTCATGTATGAATTATAGAAATTTGACTATTGAGTAACAATACTTCTTGGTAATGCTGATCACAATTAGAAATCCCGCGCGGTCATTACTGATTTTTAGAAACTACCACTACTCTTTTGACGCGTATCACCGCACTATCTGTTTGTATACTTAAAATAACACCAGTATTTGTTGCTAAGAGAGAATGTGAATGAATCTCAAGCATAAAATCACCTATAGATACATTTCTCACTTCATTCCCTATATGCAATTGGGTATCGCCGATACTATTTCCCTCAATCCGAAATACTGAGCTGGATGTGTTGGCGGCGAGATGCATCTCAAGCGGCGAATCCTTAGACACACTACCAACCATCAAAGAGCCGGCCTGATTCCATGGAATTGGACTTGTGAGATAAGGAAGCTCTTCAGGTACAGAAAGATCGATCGATTGTGGTGGCACCCAATTTATACGACGGGAGATTTGTTTTGCGGGCACCCCAGCTACAACAGTATAAGGATCCACATTATGGGTGACGACGGAATTGGCTCCAATCACGCTTCCCTTGCCAATCCGAACGCCAGGACAAATGACTACGTTCGTACCGATCCAACAGTCATCATCGATGACAACGATTTGGTTTGGAAGACTCTTTCCACGCGCAATGAGCGATTGTTCTTGGGAGCGAATAGGCAGATGGGGTATCTCACGAAACGGGTGACTTCCCGACGAAATGAATACGTTTGGCGCTAGAATGCACTGGGTGCCCAATCGCACATTTCCATTAATTGTGCACCGTCTCTGAACAGTTGTTCCTGGACCTATCGAAACAAGATTTGAAGCTTGGACTTCCACATCAGAGGCAATCCAAATGTTGGGCGCGAATTCGACACTGCCATCGGGTCCCGCTTCTATCGCACATCGCCTGCCAAGGGATGTTCCACGACCGATTCGGACCTTGCCCTTCACCCAAGTTGCAGGAGAAACACGAGCACCCAAAAAATAAAACCGTAATGAATTCAGAAAGCGACTCGGTGCGCTAAGAGAAATGAATCGTATGATTCGCATTATCTTCGAACCTCACGCCACGCAAATGCTGTGTTTGCAATATAGGTACACACCGCAATAATACAGGCGAGCCAGGCAATAGAAGTCATGGTCGGCAAGTGTTCTTGTGTTTTAATAAAGAGAACATACCACACTGTAAAAGAAATACTCAGTGCAATTATTGTTGCAAATTTCAGTTTCAATTCTGATCCGACAATAATGAGATAACTCCCCCAAAAATCAGAGCAGCGTAAAATTCCCGAGATTATAAAAATGATTGCTAAAGTATTTGAGCTTTCATAAGCGGGATACCAATGCCGGACAGCCTTCACCCATCCCAGCCACACAAGCGGTGCGGAGATAATGCCAATCCCCCCCAGTGCGCAGCAGTATTTAGAGCAAAGTAAAAAGGTAGTTCTTCGACCAGATACTGCGAGTGTCCGAGCAAGTTGAGGAAAAACAGAAGAGTTTAAGATCAATTGGGCTGAACCCGCTATCGCCAGTAGATTGGCGGCAAATGCATACATTGCGAATTCGTGGACATCAAGCATAGATTGCCCCAGCCATCGGTCGATGTTTTGTGAACTCCAACTGAGAATGGTGGCACACAGTAATCCAAACGCGGTCCACCAGCGCAGCTTGTGAGTTGTTTGCGCGGCGATCTTTGTTGCATTTGCGATTCCCATATGCGCCCGGCGTGCAATTGATAATAGAATCAACCACGACACGATGGCTGTGATAAGCGCCTCCGACAACAATACCAAGAGTCCCGAGTCACGCATTGTCATAACTGCAACGCCGATTCCAAGAATGATTATCGCACGGAGCAAATATTGTCCTGCAAACAGAATAGTCATTCCTCGACTTCGACTCTCCACCGTTACAAGAACAAATATCTGCTGTGCCAATCCGTTGAGAATACCTACGGCAAGGATTGAGGGCCGAAGCGTACTGCCATGGTCAGAATTGTAGCTTGACCACAACAAGAGACCCGACGCGATGATTACTGCGCACAGGATTGCGATCAAAATGGCTTGAATACACAACACCATGCCGCGGCGCGAGCGAAGCGTGACCACAAGACCCGGCCATTCACGCTGCAGCATTGTTTGTAAACCGAGGCACCCAAGCATGCAGAATGAACTCGATACAAGAAGTCCAATATTATAATTTGCAAATTCAGTTATACTTAATAGTTTAGCAGCTGCAAATAATCTAGCCATTAATAGTGCAAGCGCGAGCGCTAGGATTGGCATATAGCCAAATCGGAATGAAATCAATCCTGAATAACCTTTAATTTTTTCGAATAGATTCACGCCTTGTTTGATGTAATATTATGAAGATCGGTACTGATTCGGCGGTCGTTCATGACACCGTAATCGAATAGAGCGTATTGGATCTGCAGCAACAGCCTTGGAGTGCGGGTTGGAGTGAGTCCTTTGTGTATGCAAAGAGTATCCTCAGCAAATCCAGTTCCGGCAGGACCGCAAATCTCAAGTATTCGATCTTTGGTGTAGTAATTGGTAATTTCATTGTCAGAGTATCTTCGTATATTCCATTGATCTCCCCTCTTAAATAGCGGAGGATTGAATTGGGATTCAGAAACGCATACATGAGCGCCATCGCCTGGATTGACGTCTGTTATATAAAAAAATAATTTAAAGAATCGAAAGTCATCAACGTCACGATGAAACAAGTGCGCATGTCTATCTCGGTCAGCTTCACTTGCGTTTACGGGGAAGGTCCACCAGAGGTTGGTCCCAGCGAGTGTTGGCATAGAACCTAAATAGTGCGCGGCCAAAGATTGAATAAATGGATCCCGAAGTAACTCTGCCACAGCAGGACATTGCGTTGAGGTATTAAAGTATTGCGCAACTAAAATTGGCTTTCCAAGGGCGTCTTCCGCAGCAGCCCTGTCTTTAAGTAAAAATCCATGAGCGGGATTGCGATCTGCGTAGCAATTATTTGTTTCAGCCCACTCGCGAATCAGGCGAACCGTTTGTGCTGGAAGCGTCATGCCGAATGCGACGCCCTTGCGATTCAATTCTTCCGAAAAAAGTTTTGGATCCAATCCCGAGAAATTTGTATCGCGCATGCAATCATTGCATTTCGTGATGTGTTTACGCACCTGGGAGTATTGGAGAACCGCTCTTGCTTGAGCTATCGAAGAACGAACAATGCCAAATCGCCCTAGTCCACGCATAAGTGTATATTTTGGCTGATGGTGTAGTGATTTAATGATTGATACGATTTTAGGCATGTTGTAATCTTAACCGTTTTGGAATGTTCAGCAATTTTTTGCGTTGATCCGATCCCCTTTGGGCAGACGTCCGCGGATAGTCAGCAATAGTTTTGCGACTGGTCGCAACTGCAGCCGTTTCCAATCCAAGTTGTTTGAATCGGAGTTCAGCTTTTTGGTTTCTTCGATAATCCTCTCCATTCGTTCTTCCATGAGCCAGCGAACTACTTCCGTCTCATCGGTGTCATCTTCAGTTGTTCGAGTGTCATCCGCCTGAGTCCAACCGGTCTGTAAGGCCTGCTCGACCTGGCGAAAATCGGCGCCGTCACGGTATTCCCATGTCGCGCCACTTGTGCCCTGCACGGGACGTGCAAAATCGCAAAACTGCGTGGTCCGAAACGCATGTGTATAGATCGAGCGTAGGGTTCTGCGCACGCGCTCCTCGATTGGCACATTTCGGATTGCGAGAGCAGTTTCTATGGCATCATTTCCTACGGCGTTCCCTACACCTCCGCCGTGTCGGTAGTAGCAGGGAGCCAATGCAAGCACGGCGCAACCAGCACACGCCGCCTCCACACCGATCGTTCCGCCTGTTGCCAAGACAAGATCAGCCTGCTTGATGAGAGATCGAGTGTCAATCTTGCTTTCGGGCTCAATGAAATGGTACTTGTGTTTCCTGCACCAGTCGCGGTAGTAACGCGTCGTCGACTCGCCAGTCATGGAAGCAATCGTTTCACTCCAGACAGGATGACCTCGCACAACGACTGAGACATTTGGACCAAGCTTTGCAATAACCGCTTCGACTGCGCCGCGCATATCGCCAATATTCTCCCAGCCTTCTCCGCCCACAACTTCGTATTGGCTGCTTGGTCCCACTAGAACTCGAGTACCCGTGGATGGTTCCGGCCACGGGGCTGATATTCGATCTTTATTATAAGTGCGCCATTCAGAAACTGGAAGATTGATTGCCCGGCGAGCAATGAATTCTGCCGAGCGCAAGACTTGATCGCGGAGCAGAGGCACATCGCGATAATGCAACTGCAGCCGCTCTTCACTTTTGGGTGAATTGCAGTCGGTCATGGGTGTGATTCGGATGCCAGTGTCAAAGGAAGCGCGCTCCACTGACGCAAACCGGATTCTTTGGGCTTGGGCTGCACGTATTGCTGCTCGTGTGATGTCCATTCGTCCATTAAATACCAAAAGCGCATCCAATTCCTCACGCTCAATCCATCCAGAAATGATGCCAAACATTTTTGCCGCCGTCGGAGCAAGTCGATTGATCAGCTTTTGCGTTGGCGGGTCAACCAATCTGGCATCATCTTCTTCACGGAGGAGTGTTCGAACGCTGGAGAGAATTTCAGAATCGTGCCATCCTTCAAGAGAGGTAGATGGTCGGACTCCACGAGCGCTTTGCGTCTTTATATCAGAAAATGCTCGAAGCCCCGCAAGAGAACAGCCAACACAACCAATGCGCCCGCGTCCAAGCAGTGCTCGTGCATAGCAGTCCGTTACGGCGCCATCGCAAGATAAACCAATAACAGTATGTCCTGCATTTTGTGCAAGCTTTGCAAGCCAAGCGACATGTTCAACATGAGGTCGAAATGTTGGTCCAGAAAAGACGCCGATTTTCACCATGTAATAATACACGATTTGTCTTGCCCCCAACTGATTCCAGTTTCATGGGGAGGGAACAGTGCGTCAGCGAATTTTGCTCCAAGCCCAGTGGAGGATTCTTTTGGACGCAATCAGTTGTTCGCGAGGGCGTTCTAATCGCGGTCCAATTGAAGAGATGATGAACCAGACTGAGAATGTTGCAACAATGGCATTGGGAATAATGAATGGAGGTTGCAATAGCCATCTTGAAAAGTGCCACTGAGCAAAGAGAATTGCGAGCAGTATCGGAAAATGCGCTATATATAATGTGTACGAATACTTCCCAGCACGTGTGAAGAAAGAAATTCTCGGTTTAACGTTACGGATCGAAACGAGAATCCCTGAGAAGATCAATGCAAAGCTCGCTTGCGCGAAAATCATTTCTGGGCTGTTGAGGTCGGTCCAATCTAGATCGAATAGGAAGACCGTCGCAATTCCAAGTATTGCAACGATAATTCCGATTCGCTTTGCAGATTGGGGTGAAGATCGGATTAGGAGCATTCCCATAACGCCGATTAAGAACGAGCCATAGCACAAGAATTGCAATCGCATCTCAGAAGACCCATTCGCAAAGGACAATTTTACGAGTGCAGCCAAATACAGGACACTCGCAACACTCGCCGTAAACTTGTAAAACTTTGTTGACCAAACGATTGCAGCAGTCAGACCAGCGAGAACATAAAGTTGTATCTCATATGCGAGACTCCAGAGGGGTCCGTTCAACCAATTTCCTGTAAGGTCTCCAGAAACGCAGCCAGTGATTAGTGCAAGAATTTGCTGGAATGGTTTTGTTGCAAAGGTGCTCCTGACCGCATTCATTTGATCAATTTGATCCCAACCACAAGCCGACAATCCAACGGAAAAAAAGTAGGTTAGGGCGATGATTATCAGAAGGGGGGGGGTAATTCGAAACAGGCGTGCGGCACAAAATTCGCCCACATCGAACTGTTCGTTACGTAAACGATTTATTGAGATGCTATTCGCGATGGCAAATCCGCTAACGACGAAGAACCCAACCACCGCCAATCGGGCTAGTATCCCAACGACCGTTGGCAACACTCCTTCTGGCCAACATGGGCGAACAAAGGTCTGCCATCCGTGTGCGAGTAGCACTATGAGTGCAAGAACGCCTCTCACAGATTCGAGACTCTCGATTGTGTACCGAGATGTGTTGTGGCTCATACTTTGAGGAGGTCCCAAGACAATGCGGTGCCGCGATTGATGTCGCGCAAAACCCTTACACCCAGAATTCGATCGATATATTTCGGAGGCAACCCTAAGCCTGGCCGAATCGCCCGAACATTTTCCCGCGTGAGCACTTCTCCCGCCTTGAGATCCTTCACAATATAAAGTGATCGACGGAAAACAATCGACTTCATTTCCGCCTCCGTTGCGCCATAGCTGACTTGCCCCAGCGCTTGCCAAGCTTGTTTGGTTTCTATAACCAAGCGAGCCATCTCCGCAGGTTCCATGGAGAAAGTGCTGTCCACGCCGCCGTCGGCGCGGCTGAGGGTGAAATGTTTTTCGATGACCGTGGCGCCAAGAGCAACACTAGCGACAGAAACTCCTACGCCCATCGTGTGATCGGAGAGACCGACTTCGCACTTGAATCTGTCTCTCAGATGCGGGATTGTTCGAATATTTGTGTTCTCCGCAGTGGCGGGATAGGTACTGGTGCACTTCAGCAGAATGAGATCCTTGCATCCTGCCAAGCGCGCCGCGATGACGGTGTCATCCAATTCAGCTTCGGTTGCCATGCCTGTTGAAATTATAATCGGCTTGCCTGTTGCGGCGACTCGGCGAATGAGTGGTATATCGGTATTCTCGAATGAGGCAATTTTATAACAGGGAACATTCAGACTTTCAAGAAAGTCAACCGCCGTGTCATCAAACGGTGTGCTGAAAGCGACCATACCAAGCTCGCTTGCGCGCTTGAAAATTGCCGCGTGCCACTCCCATGGGGTGTAGGCTTGTCCGTAAAGTTTATAAAGAGAGGTGCCAGCCCACAAACTTTTGGGATCACTAATGTGAAACTCGCGCTCATCCAGATCCAGCGTCATTGTGTCGGGTGTATAGGTCTGGATCTTCAGCGCATGAGCGCCGACCTTAGCGGCCGCCTCGATAATTTCAAGCGCGCGCTCTAGCGACTGGTTATGGTTGCCGGACATCTCGGCAATGATGAAGGGGGGATGACCAAGACCAATCGCTCGCCCAGCGATAACGATATTTGGGTTACTCGTCATTCTTGTCCTTCTCGATTCGAATCAGATATCGACAGCCGCGATAATTGAAAAATGCCGGGAATCGTTCGGTGTCGACCACGCGCAACAGATCGAATTGATCGGCGATCGATTTCTCGGGGTCGAGTCGGCTGTCTTCTGGAGATCGTTTCGCCATGTACGAGCCCGAATTACCCAGTTGGGGAATGGGTCGAATAGTTTCAAATTGATCAACCGCTTTGGTCATCAGTGCAAGTTCCGCTTCAAACAACTTTGCGTTGATTTCAGGAAGGAGTTCGTGACCTTCGAGCAAGAATTGCGACTTGAGCCAGATAGCACCGCTGTCCACGGGCTCACTGGCTTCAATCAGGCTGACTGTGATTCGAGATGCTCCGGCTAGAATCGACCAGATATAAGGCGACCATCCTCGGCCTTGCGGCAAGTCGCTGGCATGCAGAACAAGGGTTGCCTTATATTTTTGCCTGACGGAAATTTCGATCAATTCGCCGCAGGAAACAAGGAAAAGAACATCTCCACCCTTTAATTCGGATTTGCGATGATCAAGCCGAATACTGTGTCCCTTCAATGACATCTCGGAATTCCATCGCTTGAGATGATTCACGACGGGATGATGCGGATCGGTGCACAGGACGGAAATATCCATATCAATAGCCCAAGGCTACACAGAGCCTATCAACACCAAGTCCATCAACGAGTGAAAATGCTTTAGTAGACATTGTGAACAGTCGATTCGGATTTCGCAGCATTTCAAGAATAGCACGGTGCATGGAGACGGAGTTGGAGACGCTTGGCGAACCAATGTATTGGCAAGCGCCAAAGGAGTCGAGCGCCGACGCGATTTCAATTTGATTACTGGCGAAGGAAACAGTAATGGAAGGCAATCCCACGGAACAACGTTCCCAAGTTGCGGAACCACCGGCGCCAATACAAAAATCAGCATTTGACATGAGTTCCGCCATGCGTGATGTTTCCACATGACAATGAAAATTATTTTTAATGCATTGAGATTCGATCTCTTGACGTTGTGAATGTTCAGCTCCGATCACTACGTCGACCGCGATCTTTGTGCCACAAATTTGGCTGAGAACCTCGATGGTGCGGACAGTGTGGTTTTCGGCATCCATTCCGCCAAAGAACACCAAGATCTTTTTCACGGGGCCAGTGCGCGGGTTTGTTTTTGTGCGCCAAACTCTAAATTCATCTCGCAGCAGTGCATAGCGTGGACCTAGTAGTAGCGCGCAGGTTGGAGGAACCTTGCCGACATATCGCTTGTCCGCGTTGAGATAAAAATTCTGGTCAAGAAGCACATCACAATCATGCATCCGATCCGCAGTGTCGTCGATGGCCATGATGCGTGAACCCTTGGCGCGTAAAGAAGTTTCCCACCGCGCATCTATGCCGTAGTGATCAACAACAATCCAATCTAATTTTACGTTATCTAGAGCCGCAATTGTTTCGGTTGCATCTTGATGCTGAGATACGCCAAGCAATTTGGATTGAGGAAGATCGTCAAGAGGGTCGCTATTGGGTGCGCTGTTGAGACGCAAGACTTGGTGCCCACTTGAAATCAAGATGCTTTCTAAATATTGCGGTAAATGGCGGCAAATAAAGACTGTCTGGACGTCACGTTTTTGCAGGGCGTTCGCCAATGTCAAACAGCGCATCACATGGCCCACGCCGATTTGGGTCGAGGCATCGGCTCGGAAGGTAATGTTCATAACTTCGCCCCGTTATAAATCATTTCGTTCCATGAGGAACCAAGTAATATCGTCCTGGGGAAAACAGGGATCTCTTCGATATGCGAACCCATAATCTAAGAGGCGCATTTTAGAATGACGTTCCAGAATTTCTCCCGCAAAGTCGCGCTTGAAAAGTCGATCATTGTGTCCGCGATATGGAATGGCTATTGGAGTGGGATTATAATATTCCGCAACCAAGAGGTATCGCGCGCATGATGCCACCAACTTGTCATAAACGCTCAGTAGTGAGGCGGGGTTGATATGAATCAGCACTCCTTTTATGAGGACTAAATCCCAGGTTCGCAGTGGGGCAAAATCCAAAATTGAGCTGTTGACTACATTGCTTGCGGGAATCACTCGCGCGAGTTCGTTCGAAGCCCCAGTATTGATTTCAATGCCATGCAATTCCACGGCCGGATAGAGCAGTTTCATCGCTTTGAGGTTCATGCCAATATTGGCTCCAAACTCAATGCAACTCTTGACTCCGCAAGCCGTGCGCAAGGCCGTAGAGAAGAAATTCAAATTCGATGCCAATAGCGCATCACCCTGATTGCGTTGAATATATTCGTTGCCGAAACTCCCAGCCCAAAATGTTTCTTGTTCCGTCTTGAATTCCATGACTTAGCCTTCTTGGTGGCGATTGCGCTCGCTTGATTGAAGAATGCGGAAAAGTTGCTCTGCGCGTTCCCAATCTTCGATCGTATCAATGTCTTGCACTCGAAATGCGGGAAGTTTGATCGCTGCTGACCCATGTCCAAAGATGACTTTGCCCGCGATCCAAGCATCTGAACGTCCCCAATAAAACTGTCCAGCATCGTGAAATGAATCTTCGAGATCTTGAGAACGCGTGTTGAACTGGTTTGGGTCAAACATTTCTACAGTTCCTTGATTTGTAATACGGATTGCCCTTTGAATTGGGAACGGGTACTTGGTCACCGAGAAAGCGTAGTCGAAGTTGGTACTCGAATTGACGAGCTGATCAAATCCGGCGCGGAGATCGGCTGCTTGAATAAACGGCGCAGTGGCGTAGATGCAGCACGTGTGCAGCGGCGCGATCCCGTGCTCACGAAACCAGTCGATGGCATGGGTGACTACGGGAATTGTCCCAGTGTGATCGTCCGCAAGAGACTTCGGGCGCATGAACGGAATTTCGGCGCCATACGACTTTGCAACATCGGCAATCTCTTCGTCATCCGTCGACACGATGATGCGCGCGAAACAACCGCTAAGTTGCGCCGCCTCGATCGACCAAGCAATGATCGGCTTGCCATGAAAAAGACGAATATTCTTTCTTGGAATGCGTTTACTGCCGCCGCGTGCGGGGATCACGGCGATGTTCATGTCTCAATTGCCTTTCTTAGCGCGGCCACGACTCGATCTTGTTGATCTTCTGTGATGCCCGAATACATTGGAATACTAATCGCCTCCGCATAATATCGCTCCGACTCTGGAAAATGCGATGGATTGAAACCCATCTGTGCATAGTACGGTTGGCGATAGACAGGGATGTAGTGCAGATTGACGCCGATACCAACCGCGCGTAACGCCTCAAAAACTTCACGATGCGTTTTCTTAGTTTTAGGTAAGCACAAGCGAATGACGTACAAATGAAATGCCGAATAAATATCCAGAGGTTGCAATTGAACCGTCACGGGTAAGTGCGCAAGCACTTTTGTGTAACGATTTGCGATTTGATTTCTAGTTTCCACAAACTCTTCAAGCCTTTTCATTTGGCTGAGACCTAACGCGGCATGGATATCTGTCAATCGGTAATTCAACCCTAATTCTAGTTGCTGGTAGTACCACGGACCGTCTGGTTCGTGGGTCATTTCAGCGGGGTCGCGGGTAATACCATGCGTGCGTAGTCGCGCCATACGACTGGCCAGTTTGTCTTCATTGGTGACAGCCATGCCACCCTCGCCTGTGGTGATGATTTTAACGGGATGAAAGCTAAATACAGTGATGTCGCTGAAGCGGCAATTGCCAACTGGTTCACGGCGATATGTCCCTCCAATGGCATGCGAAGCATCTTCAATAATTTTGAAACCGTATTGTTGGCCAAGCTCATGAATGGCGGCCATGTCGCACGATTGTCCGCAAAGGTGGACTGGGATGACAACTTTTGGAAGTTTCCCAATTTTTTGCGCGCCCTCTAGTTTGGAACGAAGGCACTCAACACTCATGTTGTAGGTGAGGGGATCGATGTCAACAAAATCAACAGCAGCCCCGCAATATCGAGCGCAATTTGCACTGGCGATAAATGTGATGGGGGATGTCCAAACGAGATCGCCATTGCCGACTCCTAAAGCCAGGCAAGCAATGTGCAGAGCACTAGTAGCGCTATTGACCGCCACTGCATGGCGAACGCCACAGTGCATGGCGACGGCATTTTCAAATGCTGGAACAATGGGGCCTTGTGTTAGAAAGTCAGAGCGTAATACGTTGACAACCGCGTCAATGTCTGCTTGATTAATGTCTTGACGTCCGTATGGGATCATGGAAAATTATATCTTGCCAATTTTCGCGCGGTTCTGCTCGATCCACGCGCGCAACGAATCGGGGCTCATCCAATCGGGATTATTGTCAGAGCAATATGTGAAATCCGCCGCGACCAACTTGCCGCCGTGGTTTCTATTGCTGTCTTTACTCCAGTTATGTATGGCTGGAAGGATTTTAAAGTGGGAGTCATATTCGTATGTGTGGGGAGCGTCTTCGGCGCCAATCATTTGCTCGTGTAATTTTTCTCCGGGGCGAATGCCAACAACATCGTGTCGAGCAGTTGGAACTGTTGCTCGCGCGATCTCGGGCAATTTCATAGATGGGATTTTTTTGACATAGATTTCTCCGCCATGCATATCTTCAAAGGCGTGCCAAACAAGTTCAACACCTTGTTCCAATGTGATCATGAAACGGGTCATACGCGCATCAGTGATAGGAAGTACCCCATGATCTGCAAGGCTTAGAAAATATGGAATGACCGACCCCCGTGAGCCCATGACGTTTCCATAGCGGACTACCGCAAAGCGCGTGGAATGGCTACCAGAATATGAATTACCAGCGATGAAAAGTTTGTCAGCAGTGAGTTTGGTGGCGCCATAGAGATTGATCGGGCTACTCGCCTTATCTGTTGAAAGTGCGACCACACGCTTTACGCCTTGGTCAATAGCTGCGTCAATGACATTCATTGCGCCTATGACATTGGTTTTGACGCATTCGAATGGATTGTATTCTGCAGTAGGGACGATCTTTGTGGCGGCCGCATGAATAACATAATCAACGCCATTCAGAGCGCGGGCAAGACGATCTTTGTCACGAACATCGCCAATGAAGAAGCGGACCGCATTATTTTTGCCGTATATCTTGGCCATTTCCCATTGTTTCATTTCATCGCGTGAGTAAATCACAAGGCGCCGCGGTTTATATTTTTCCAGAGTCATTGGCACAAATGTGTGGCCGAAAGAGCCTGTTCCGCCTGTGATAAGAATTGATGAGTTTTCAAGCATTATTTTTTCCATGATAGACAACTTGCGCAAGAAGAACAGTAATTAAATCGGCAGCATTGTTGTAGAAACGACGCGATAAGGCAGATTAAAATTTGGTGTGTGGGCTCATGTCTTGGGGATTACTTAGGCAAAGCACTCGGCCTGCGCCAGCAATTTGCCTTGCGCGTCTTTGTCGGACAGCGCGGGAGTGATGTCATGCATTGGCCACCGAATGGCAATGGCGGGGTCGTTCCAAGCGATGCAGCGCTCGAACTGTGGCGCCCAGAAATCTGTGGCTTTGTATAGGAATTCCGCGGTTTCGCTAAGTACTAAGAAGCCGTGCGCGAAGCCCGGCGGAATCCAAATTTGTTTGTTGTTCTGCGCGGAAAGTATTTCGCCCACCCACTTGCCGAATGTGGGGGATGACTTGCGAATGTCAACCGCAACATCTAATACTTCACCTTGCGTTACGCGCACTAACTTGCCTTGCGGTTGCTGAA
>Ga0214919_10005582_pt1 | contig 17735 bp, 14 predicted proteins | sample LL1503_MetaG_FD_177994 | JGI IMG/M metagenome (GOLD analysis project Ga0214919, IMG submission 177994) | Freshwater microbial communities from Lake Lanier, Atlanta, Georgia, United States - LL-1503 | ecosystem: Environmental > Aquatic > Freshwater > Lake | place: USA: Georgia | collected...
GAACAGCATTTTATGGGGTGAATAAGATGCATCTTTTAATGGAGAAGCAACACAATCGTGGTCAAGATGGAGCAGGGATTGCAAATATCAAATTTGATATGGAACCTGGTCAGCGTTACATTTCTCGCACTCGGTCTATTGCCAAAAGTCCTATTCAAGATATTTTTGATCAGATAAACGGACGTTTTCAGCAAATTCAAAATGAAAATCCAGAAAACCTAAAAAATATTGATTACCTAAAAAAACATGTGGGATTTACTGGAGAATTGTTTTTAGGTCATTTACGTTATGGAACTTTTGGAAGAAATTCCATTGAAAGTTGTCATCCATTTTTACGTCAAAATAATTGGATTACACGAAATTTAGTAATTGCTGGAAATTTTAATTTAACCAATGTAGATGAGCTTTTCGATGTTTTAGTAAATGTAGGACAACACCCAAAAGAAAAATCGGATACCGTTACGGTACTTGAAAAAATCGGACATTTTTTAGATGCAGAAAACGATGAATTGTTTCAGCAATACAAGAAATTAGGGCTCGATAATTTAGAAGTTTACAATCGTATTTCAGAAAATCTAAATTTGATAAAAATTCTCCAAAAAGCATCAGAAGATTGGGATGGTGGTTATGCGATGGCAGGTCTTTTAGGTCATGGTGACGCATTTGTTTTGCGCGATCCTTCGGGAATTCGTCCAGCTTATTGGTACGAAGATGATGAGATTTGTATTGTAGCATCAGAACGACCAGTTATTCAAACAGCATTTAATCTTAAAGTAGAAAATATTAAAGAGTTAAAGCCAGGTTATGCTCTGATTATTAAAAAGAATGGTACTGTTACAGAAGAATTAATTAATAAGCCTCTTACGCCGAAAAAATGTTCTTTTGAACGGATTTATTTTTCTCGTGGTTCAGATTCGTCGATATACAATGAGCGAAAAGCTTTGGGTCGCCTAATTGTTGATAAGGTATTAAAAGCAATTGATTACGATTTTGATAATTCTGTTTTTTCTTTTATTCCAAATACTGCTGAGGTTTCCTTTTATGGCTTAATTAAGGGACTAGAAGAATTTTTAAATGAAGAAAAAATAAAACAAATAATAGCATTGGGAGATAAACCTTCAGCCGAAGATGTTTCCAAAATCATTAAACAAAGAGCTCGCATTGAGAAAATAGCAATTAAAGATGCGAAATTGAGAACTTTTATCACACAAGATGATTCACGCGATGATTTAGTGGCTCATGTTTACGACATTACTTATGGAAGCGTTCGCCCTTTAAAAGATAATTTAATTATTATTGATGATAGTATTGTTCGAGGAACAACCTTAAAACAAAGTATTTTAAGAATTTTAGATCGTTTGGAGCCTAAAAAAATTGTAGTCGTTTCTTCAGCTCCGCAAATTCGTTATCCAGATTGTTATGGTATAGACATGGCAAAAATGGGGGATTTCATAGCTTTTGAAGCTGCAATTCAATTATTAGTTGATACAAAAAGAGAAAATATTATTCAAGACGTATATAAGCAATGTTTATCGCAGGTTAATCTTCAAAAAGAACAAGTGCGGAACTACGTTAAGGAAATTTATGCACCTTTCACAGATGAAGAAATTTCTATAAAAATCGCGCAGTTATTGACTCCAATTTCAATGAAATCTAAAGTAGAGATTATATACCAATCTGTAGAAAATCTTCATATCGCTTGTCCTGATAATTTAGGCGATTGGTATTTTACAGGAGATTATCCAACTCCCGGTGGGAATAAAGTCGTAAACAAGGCTTTTATTAATTGGATGGAAAAAAGAAACGAACGCGCTTACTAAATTTGGGTAATTGGGTTACTTAAAATCTTTTCGCAAACTCCTTTTCGCTCATCCATAAATGCAAGTGTCTTTTTATTGAGCACTGCATTATTTTCAAGGCAATAGCTCAATTGAATTTTAAAACTTGCAAAATCATGGAATTCAAAACCGATGCCCACTTCTGTAAATTGATCAGCTTCAGGAAATTTTGAATGTTTTGGACCAAAAAGAACAGCTAATCCAAAAGCAGCAGGTTCTAAAATATTATGTAGGTTTCCTGAAAACCCACCTCCAATACAAGCAATATTCCCATAATAATAAGCTGTAGAAAGTTGACCAATGGTATCAAGGATTAAGACTTGTTCTGCCTTGTAGTTTTTAAAATCAGTGTATTTAATTGCCTTTTCTTCGAGTAGGAGCTGAATTTTTCTAACATTACTTTCTGAAATATCATGCGGTGCAATTATTATTTTTCCTTTCCAATCATCCTTTAGTAAGTCGATTAAAATAGCAAGTTCTTTTTCCCAACTACTCCCAAAAATGAGTGCTTTTTCTTGTGCTAAAAATGACTCGAAAATTGCTGTATGTGAAGATGTTCCAGCTTCGAGAGTTTCTAAAAAAAGCTTCTTGTTTTCACTTACACGATCGTAACGCGTGTCTCCCACAACTGCTATTTCACCAATACCAATAGAATTGAGAAGATGTTTAGTTTCTTCATTTTGAGTAAAATAGTAGCTTATTTTCTTTAATCCTTCTCTAAAAAATCCACCATACCATTTGAAAAAGTACTGATTTGGTCTTAAAAGTGTAGCAAGCGAAACAAGTTTTATATTCTTCTTGCTTAATTCCCTAATGTAGTTTTGCCAAAATTCATATTTTACAAAAAATACAAGTGTTGGCTTTACTTTTTCAATAAAAAAATCAACATTTCTTGGAGTATCATAAGGAAGATACATTGCTAAATCTACAACATGCCTTCTTTTATGATAGTGAAGCATTCCAGAGGGAGAAAAAAAAGTCACCAAAAGAAAGAGATCAGGATTTTTTAATTTTAAGGAATTCATAAGGGGTAATCCCTGATCAAATTCACCTAAAGATGCACAATGAAACCAAACTACTTTTTTATTTTTTGGAATTCCTTCTACTTTAGATTTCCAATTTTTTCGACCCAAAACACCCATTCTAGCCTTCGCATGAAAAGGGGAAAATATTCTCAATAAAATTGAAAATAGGCAAATTCCAAAATTGTAAAGTACTTTCATTAGTTATAATAAAATTCTTTAGGCTTTCTTTTATAAAAAGGAATATACCACCCAATTCGGAAGCCATACTGAATATCAATCATTTGTTTTGTTGATACAGGAATTGTTGGTGTATCAAAGAAAATGGTTCTTCGATTTTTTGTGAGCCCTTCCTGAATATAAAAACCGGCATAAAAATTAAGTGCTCCTGAGTTTCTTAAAAAAGAATAACCAATAAATTGATGAAAATTTATTCCTGAAGTCAAGCGATCATATCCCTTTTTATAGTCTAATTCTATTTGCGGAATAACTTGATCTGATGTTTCAATTCTTAGTTTATGAAGCGTATAGCCAATTCCAGCATGAACTAAAATACCTGAATTACTATTAGGACTCAAAACAGGAAAAATTTTCCCAAGTGAAGCATTTATATTAAATCCTCTCTCGTAAACGAGAACCCTCCCAATATCACCATTTATATCCGTAATATTTCCAACAGTATCAATTAAGTGATCAAATAATCCTTTCAGTTTTATGTTATCTCCAAAGAGAAAATTTCCATCAAATCCAAAACACCAATTTTTTGCAGTTTTATAGTTTGCACTTATCCCTAGATGACTTGCAAAGCCATAACGTTCTGCTAAATCTCCCTCTGTCCAATTTCCACCATAATGAACACCAATCAATGGAGTAGAAATTGCAGAATCTTTAACATTACGTTGGGTAAATGAATGCTGAAATAATAGCAAGAAAAATAAAAGTAAAAAGCTTTTCATTTTTCAAAGTTAAATTCAATTTTAATACAAACGTGCTAATCGCTAATTTGATTGTTTATAAAGTATAAAAAGCTCTCTTTTTCTATGCTTATTAGTCTAATTGACTAACCAACGAAAATTAGTAACTTTGTTGTCAATAATTCAATAGAATGAAAAAAATACAAATGGTTGATCTGGTTTCTCAATATGAGAAAATAAAGCCAGCAATTGATTCAGCAATCATGGATGTTTTACAAAGTGCTCAATTTATTAATGGTGCTGAAGTTGCAGGATTTCAAAAAGAATTAGAATTGTATTTAGGAGTGAAACATGTGATTCCATGCGCAAATGGAACAGATGCTCTTCAAATATCAATGATGGCACTTGGTCTCAAGCCAGGAGATGAGATTATTACACCTTCATTCACTTATATCGCAACGACAGAAGTAATAGCTCTATTGGGCTTAAAGCCTGTTTTTGTTGAAGTAAATCAAGAAACATTCTGCATGGATGCTAGCAAATTAGAAGCTGCGATTACTTCAAAAACAAAGGCAATTGTACCAGTTCATTTGTATGGACAAGCTGCAGATATGAACGCAATTATGGCGATTGCAAAAAAACACAAGCTTTTTGTGATTGAAGACAATGCTCAGGCAATTGGTTCTGATTACCATTTATTGGATGGATCACTTGTTAAAACAGGAACAATTGGCGATATCGGTTGCACATCATTTTTTCCATCAAAAAACTTAGGTTGTTATGGCGATGGTGGAGCAATTTGCACAAATGATGATCTTCTTGCTGAAAAATTACGAATGATAGCAAATCATGGACAAAGTAAACGCTACTACCATGATGTAGTTGGCTGCAACTCTAGATTAGATAATATTCAAGCTGCAGTTTTACGCATAAAATTGAGACAATTAGATAATTATATTGACGCAAGAAGAGAAGTAGCTGATTTTTATGATGCTTTTTTTGGAGCGATAGAGGGTGTAAAAATCCCATTTCGAGCGGATGATTCAAAACATGTTTTTCATCAATATACATTGACTTTAGACGGGCATAATCGCGATGGATTGAATGAAATTTTAGCAAGTAAAGAAATTCCATCAATGATTTATTACCCTGTTCCTGCTCACAGACAAAAAATGTTTGAGGAATTTGGGAGCGCATCCACAGATTTACCAATTACAGATTGGTTAACCCATCGTGTAATATCTTTCCCAATTCATACAGAAATGGATTTAGAACAATTGGAGTTTATTACAAAAACTGCAGCAGAATACCTCACATTAAAAAGTAATTAAGATCGTATGACCAAAATAGCAGTTGTAGGAACAGGATATGTTGGTTTAGTTACTGGGACTTGTTTTGCTGAAACAGGAAATCAAGTTATTTGCATAGACATTGATGCCGATAAAGTAGAGAAGATGAAAAATGGCATCATCCCAATTTATGAGCCGAATTTAGATACAATTTTTGAGAGAAATATATCAGCAAAAAGACTTTCTTTTACAACTACTTTAGAGAAGGGAATTAAGGATGCTGAAATTATATTCTTGGCCTTACCGACTCCTCCTGGAGAGGATGGTTCAGCAGATTTATCCTATATTTTAGGCGTAGCAGAACAACTAGGAAAACTCATTACAGAATATAAAGTGATTGTAGATAAAAGTACGGTTCCAGTTGGAACTGCAGAAAAAGTTCACGCTGTAATAGCCAAAAATGCCCAAGTTGATTTTGCTGTTGTTTCAAATCCAGAGTTCTTAAGAGAAGGATTTGCCGTTAGTGATTTTATGAAACCTGATCGAGTTATTATTGGAACTCGTGATGAAAGAGCAAGAAAAGTCATGGAGAGTTTGTATCGGCCATTTGTTCGACAAGGAAATCCAATATATTTCATGGATGAAAAATCTGCAGAATTAACAAAATATGCCGCAAACTCATTTTTAGCAACCAAAATTACCTTTATGAATGAGGTTGCTAATTTTTGTGAATTAGTTGGAGCTGACGTTGATCAAGTTAGAGTTGGAATAGGTTCTGATACGCGAATTGGCAAGCGATTTTTATTTCCTGGTATTGGATACGGTGGATCTTGCTTTCCAAAAGATGTGCAAGCTTTAGTAAAGTCTGGGGAGGACCTCAACTTTAAATTTGAAATTTTATCTGCTGTACTAAAAGTAAATCAGGAGCAGAAAACAATATTATTTCCTAAAATTAAAAATTTCTTCCGTGGCGATTTATCTGGTAAAAAAATTGCGGTTTGGGGCTTAGCGTTTAAACCAGATACAGATGACATTCGTGAAGCTCCAGCTTTATTTATGATAGAAGCTCTTTTAGATGCAGGTGCAAATATTAGTGCTTATGATCCTGAAGCTATGCCAAATGTAAAAAATAGTTTAGGTAATAAAATAGACTATGCGAGTGATGAATATTCAGCTTTATCCGGTGCAGATGCACTCTTGATTTGTACAGAATGGGGTATTTTTAGAAATCCAGATTTTACAAGAATGAAATCTTTAATGAAAGATGCCGTTATATTTGATGGAAGAAACTTATTTGAAATCGGCGAAATGAATGATAAAGGATTTTATTATTGTTCTATTGGTCGAAACGTAATTGAAAAATAGATGAAACGCGTATTAATTACAGGTGCTGCAGGCTTTTTAGGCTCTCATTTATGTGATCGCTTTATAAAAGATGGTTACCATGTCCTTGCAATGGATAATCTAATTACAGGTCGCTTAAAGAACATCGAACATTTGTTTCATTTGGAACAATTCGAGTTTCATAATAATGATGTTTCAAAATTTATTAATGTTTCTGGAGAATTGGATTATATATTACATTTTGCATCTCCAGCAAGTCCCATCGATTATCTAAAGATTCCGATTCAAACGCTAAAAGTTGGATCCTTGGGTGTACACAATTGTTTGGGTCTAGCAAAAGCTAAAGGTGCAAGAATATTAATCGCTTCAACTTCTGAGGTTTATGGTGATCCAACTGTTCATCCACAATCTGAAGAATATTGGGGAAATGTAAATCCTGTAGGACCTCGAGGTGTTTATGATGAGGCCAAACGTTTTCAGGAAGCAATAACAATGGCTTACCATAATTTTCATGGTTTAGAAACTAGAATTATTAGAATTTTTAATACCTACGGTCCTAGAATGCGCTTAAATGATGGCAGGGTTCTTCCAGCTTTTATTGGACAGGCATTGCGTGGGGAAGATTTAACGATTTTTGGCGATGGTTCTCAAACGAGGTCTTTCTGCTATGTAGATGATTTAGTGGAAGGCATTGTTCGCTTACTTTTAAGCGATTATGTTTATCCCATAAATGTCGGTAATCCTTCTGAAATTACAATTTCACAGTTTGCTGAAGAAATCATTCAATTGACAGGTACCAAACAAAGTATAATTTACAAGGATCTTCCTGTTGATGATCCAAAACAACGACAACCAGATATTAGTAAAGCAAGAGAGATTTTAAAGTGGGAACCAAAAATTAATCGAGCTAAAGGATTAAAGGTGACATACGAATATTTTAAAGGTTTATCGAAAGAGGAACTTTTTGAATCAAATCATTATAACTTTGATAAATACATAAAGAAATAAAAATGGCATATTTTGCTCATGAAACTGCAATAATTGATGATGCTTGCCAAATTGGTGAAGGTACCAAAATCTGGCATTTTTCGCACCTTATGTCAAATTGCGTCTTAGGTTTAAATTGTAATCTTGGTCAGAATGTTGTCGTGTCACCAAATGTAATTTTAGGCAACAATGTTAAGGTTCAAAACAATGTCTCTATTTATACTGGAGTAATTTGTGAAGACGATGTTTTTCTTGGTCCATCAATGGTTTTTACAAATGTCATGAATCCCAGAAGTGCGGTAAATCGAAGAGAACAATATACTAAAACTACTGTTAAAAAAGGAGCGAGTATTGGCGCAAATGCTACCATTGTCTGCGGAAATGATATTGGAGAATTTGCTTTTATTGGAGCTGGTTCTGTAGTTACAAAAGAGGTCATGGCTTATGCACTTGTGGTTGGTAATCCTGCGCGTCAGATTGGTTGGATGAGTGAAAACGGACAACGTTTGATTTTTGATGAAAACGGTTTCGCTATTTGCTCAGAAAGCAATGAAAAATATGAATTAAAGAATAAAAAAGTAAGGAAATTAGAGGATGACAAATAATTCAAAAATACGTTTCGTTGTTATTGGTGCTGGACATATTGGAAAGCGTCATGCAGAAATGATTCGAAGAGATGCAGAAGGCGAATTGGTAGCAATGGTCGATGTTAGATCCCAAAAAGAATGTGCCGCGGAAGACTTTGATGTGCCCTTTTTTAGCACAATGGAAGAACTTTTTGCAAGCGGTTTAGAATTTGATGTTGTCAATGTGTGTACGCCAAATGGGTTACATGCCGAACAGTCATTGATGGCATTAGCAGAAAAGAAAAATGTTGTTTGCGAGAAACCAATGGGCTTAACAAAAGAAAGCTGTGAAAAAATCCTTTTCAAAGCGCTCCAAGAATCAAAGCATGTTTTTTGTGTGATGCAAAATAGGTATTCTCCGCCTTCAGAGTGGATTAAATCAGTAATAACTGACGGGTTACTCGGTGAAATTTACATGGTTCAATTGAATTGTTATTGGAACCGTGATGATCGTTATTATAAGTCTGGTGGTTGGAAAGGAACAGCAGATTTAGATGGCGGAACGCTCTTTACTCAATTTTCACATTTCATCGATATCATGTATTGGTTATTTGGAGATATAAAAAATATTCAAGGAAAATTTGCAGACTTTAATCATCAAACTACAACTGCATTTGAAGATTCAGGATTTGTAAGCTTCGATTTTATAAGTGGTGGTATGGGAAGTATAAATTATTCTACTTCTATTGCAAATCAGAATTTAGAATCTTCAATGACAATTATTGGAAAAAATGGCAGCGTAAAAATTGGCGGTCAATACATGAATGAAGTTGAAGTATGTGCTATTTCTGACTATGAAATGCCTGTTTTAAAAGAATCAAATCCTGCAAATGATTATGGGCCGTATAAAGGTTCTGCAGCAAATCATAATTATATTATTTCAAACGTTATAAATACTTTAAAAGGCAGGACTTCTCCAACAACAAATGCACTTGAGGGTATGAAAGTGGTTGATATTATTGAACGAATTTACAAAGTGAGAGATAAATTAAATAAACAATAAAGCAATGAATAAGGCATTTGAAAAAGTAATTATTGTTACTGGTGGCGCCGGATTTATTGGCTCTCACGTGATACGTAGCTTATTAAGAAAATATCCGAATTATCAGATTGTAAACGTAGATAAGTTAACATATGCCGGAAATCTGGAAAATTTAAGAGATGTCTCTGATCTTGAAAATTATAAGTTTGAAAAAGTTGATATTGTAGATGCCGAGCCGCTAAGAGCTGTATTTAAAAAATACGAAGTAACAGATGTAATTCATTTAGCGGCGGAATCTCATGTCGATCGATCTATTGAAGGACCAATGGAATTTGTCTTGACCAATGTTGTTGGCACAGTAAATTTACTTCAAGTGGCAAAAGATTTTTGGGCTGGAGGAGAAAACCACGTGTTTCATCATGTTTCTACTGATGAGGTATTCGGAAGTTTAGGAACAGAGGGACTTTTTACTGAAGAAACTTCCTATGATCCAAGAAGTCCATATTCTGCTTCAAAAGCTTCGTCTGATCACTTTGTCAGGGCTTTTTTTCATACCTACAATTTCCCTATTAAAATGTCTAATTGTTCGAATAATTATGGAAGCCACCACTTTCCAGAAAAATTAATTCCCTTGATGATTCATAATATTCAAAATAACAAAGCTCTGCCTGTTTATGGAAAAGGGGATAATATCCGAGATTGGCTTTGGGTGGAAGATCATGCGAGTGCTATTGATGCAATTTTCCACAATGGAAGAATAGGTGAGTCGTATAATGTTGGTGGTCTGAACGAATGGACAAATATCAAGTTGGTAAAGTTTTTATGTCAATTAATGGATAAAAAGTTAAATCGAAATAGCGGCAGCTCTGAAAAATTAATTTCTTTTGTTGGCGATAGAGCAGGACACGATAAACGCTATGCAATCGATGCTTCTAAATTAGAGCGAGAACTTGGGTGGAAACCATCTATAACTTTTGAAGAAGGGTTGGAAAAAACAGTTGACTGGTACCTTGAAAATCAAGATTGGGTGGAAAAAGTAACGAGTGGCGAATACCAAAAGTACTATCAGAAAATGTATACTGAAAGGTAGATTAGACATTTTTCAATAAAATCCTCATAATAGAATTATATGCAAGTATTGAAAAGCAACTTATCTAAGCGCTTTGGTGAATCAATTCAGCCCTTAAAAAATTCATTTGGTGAATTCCTGTATGTTAAATTAAAGAACGGTTCAAGTATATTGCTCACGACTGGACTTTCGGATTTCAAAATGCCGGTGCATGAAAAACATATCGGTAAAGAATATGCCGAACTTTATTTCTATTTGCCGAGTTATTGGGAACTTGAGGATTCCGAAAACCCAAAATTTTCATGGGTGTTTTCTTGGCTTGAACGACTGAAGAATTATGTAATAAATAATAATACTTGGTTTGGTCATGGACATACAATGCCCTGTGGGAAAGAAATGAATTCTTTATCGGAGAGCATGCTGCAAAATCATTTTATTCTTTCCGATCCAATTGATCTAGAAACCGAGCTAAGCCCAATAATAGAAGAAGAAAAAACAATTCATTTTTTAGCAATTATCCCTATTTTTCCAGATGAAATGGACTTTAAACAAGGAAAAGGGACATTTAAATTAATGGAGAAATTTAGGCAATATAATGTCACAGAAAAATTGGATGATTACAGAAAAACAATTTTGAAAACACGTTGGAATATTATGGGAAGGTGAAAGATATAAAAGCACATTTTGCCCTTCTTTTTGTAAATGTTCTTTACGGAGCAAGTCATGTTCTAGCGAAGGGCGTGATGCCAGAATTTGTTACCCCAAATGTATTTATACTCTTTCGAGTTTTAGGTTCTGTGCTATTATTTTGGCTTCTTATTTCCTTCAGAAAAATGGAAAAAATAAATCCAAAAGACTTCCCTTTGTTTATAGCATGCGGTCTGTTTGGTGTTGCAATCAATCAATTGTTCTTCTTTCATGGCTTAAATTTATCTTCTGCTATAAATTCAGGAATAATAATGGCATTGAATCCCATGATGGTTGTTGTTTTATCTCTTTTCGTCTTGAAAGAGCGCATAACAATCACTCGAATGTGTGGAATCCTTCTCGGCGCTTTAGGAGCGATTTTATTGACATTTAAAGCAGCTTCATTAAAAAACGACTCGTCTTTAGGAGATTTTTTTCTAATTATAAATTGCCTCAGTTACGCGATTTACCTTGTTATCGCAAAACCTTTGATGTCAAAATATAAGCCTTTAACTGTCATTACTTGGGTTTTTACCTTCGGTTTAGTTTTTGTCTTACTTTTCCCACCAACTATTCCAGAATTAGTAACTACAAATTTCTCAGCTTTTTCCCAAAGTGTGATTTTAAAAATAGTGTATGTTATCGTTGGTGTTACTTTTCTAACTTATCTGTTAACGATGTATGGCTTAAAATACCTAAGTCCATCTGTTTCTAGTTCTTATATTTATACTCAACCAATTATGGTTCTGCTTTTTACTTATATTTTTGTTGCATTAAATTGGGCGGATGATTATACTGCATCAATTACTGCTGAAAAACTATTTTACATGCTAATTATTTTTTTAGGCGTATATCTTGCATCTCGAAAGCCTAAAAGAATAAATTAATTAAATTTACTAGTGTTAAAAGCCCCAGAGTGGTTGAAAAATGGCTTACCTGCTCTTGAAAAAGGAAAAAAGTTCGGATATGAAACAGAAGAATAAACTTTTTTTAGTCCTCTTTATTATCTCAATAATTGCAATTTCACTCTTGAGTTTATTGCCTCCAAAATCAGGCCTTGAACTCGGAAAATCCGATAAACTAAATCATTTTTTGGCGTATGCTATTTTAAGTTTGAATTTTGGCTTTATTTCAACTAAGATTCGTTCCTATTTTATAGGAATCCCATTTCTTATTGCTTATGGTTTATTAATAGAATTTTTTCAAGGTTTTGTGCCCGGAAGAGATCCTTCTTTTTATGATGCACTAGCAAATTCTGCAGGTGTTTTTTTAGGGTTTTTTATTTTTTACTTGTTTGGAAGGATTAAAAAATAATTAAGTAATCGCAACAATACCAGTAAAGTATTTCAATGTTAAAAATCAAGAATTCATTCGAAGTGAGAACTATTTAGTGAATATTAGCGAACACTATTTGGCCTTGAATTTCATGGTTTTTGATTAGGATTTTGATTGGTGGTAAGAAAGCGTACACTCAAAAAAATAAATTACTTTTCTGATTTCAGCTACAAAAAACTATTTATCTTTGCATCGTCTCTAAGGGGTGTTCGTTGCTAAAACGGGCTGAGATTATACCCATTGAACCTGTAAGGTAATGCTTGCGCAGGGAAGATGACTGAGCTAATGAATTTATAACTACCAAGAATTAGCCCCTTGTTCTTGTTTAATTTTTTTAAAAATGAAAACAAGATTTATTATCCTTGCCATTTGTTATTTTATTTCTTTAGTATCTTCTGCCCAAGATAATTTATCTGGTTTTGTAAGCGACACTGATAATCATGCATTAGAAGGTGTTAGAGTTACGATTCAGGGAACAACATTCACATCTTTTTCAGATAAAGTCGGGAAATTTGAGTTTAAGAATTTAAAAGCTGGAGCTTGTACATTGCTCTTTGACTTGCCAGGATATTTTTCGATAAATAAAGAAATAAGCGCCTTACAATTTGCGGAAAACATAGAAGTCAAAATGGCTTCAAGCATTAAAACCTTGGAAGAAGTTCAAGTAATTTCTATACGAAGTTTAGAAACTGCAACATCGACTAGCACACTTCAAAATTTAGCTCTTGAAAAGAAAAACTTCGGGCAAGATATTCCATTATTATTGGAAGCTACGCCCTCAGTTGTTACAACTTCGGATGCTGGAGCAGGAGTAGGATATACAGGAGTTAGAATTCGTGGTGTTGATGCTTCTCGAATAAATGTTACAATTAATAGTATTCCTGTAAACGATCCTGAATCTCATGATGTGTATTGGGTAAACATGCCAGATTTGGCTTCGTCTACTGAAACGATTCAAATTCAAAGAGGAGTTGGGACTTCAACAAATGGTGCTGCAGCTTTTGGTGCCAGTATAAATATAAAATCTCAGGATATTTCCACAAGTCCTTTTGGAATTAGTGACAATTCTGTTGGCTCTTTTAATACCCTAAAAACAACTATAAAAGCAGGAACTGGCTTAATAAACAATAAATTTTCCTTAGAAACGCGCTTATCCAAAATTGCTTCAGATGGATTTTTAGATCGTGCTTCTTCAGCATTAACTTCTTTTTATATTTCCGGATCTTATTTAACAAAAAAGTCAGTTCTCAAAGCAATTGTTTTTAGTGGGAAAGAAATCACTTATCAAGCTTGGTATGGAACACCAGAATCTCGTATAAATGGAAATATTGGTGAGATGAATGCATTTGCGGATAGAAATTATTTAAGTGATGAAGACCGTGAAAATTTATTAAATTCCGGAAGGGCTTACAACTTTTATACTTATGTAAATGAGGTGGATAATTACCAACAAGACAATTATCAAGTTCACTTTACCCATTCTTTTAAGCCAAATTTAGTATTGAATATTGCTGGCCATTATACTTATGGACGTGGTTATTACGAGCAATACCGAAAAAATGATGCCCTTTCTTCTTATGGCTTGCCAGCTGTGATTATGGGAGAAGATACTATTTCGACTTCAGATTTAATTCGACGAAAATGCTTGGATAATGATTTTCTTGGCGCTGTTTATTCACTTAATTATAATCAATCAAAATTTAACCTTGTTTTTGGCGGCGCTATTAATACTTATTTCGGTCGGCATTTTGGGGAAATTATATGGGCAAGAATGGCCTCCACGAGTGAAATTGGAGATAGATATTATGAAAATAATGCACAGAAATCTGAATTTAGCACTTACCTAAAAGGAACTTATCGATGGAACAAATTTGATTTTACCGGAGATTTAAACTATAGACATCTTGACTATTCCTTTTTACAGGAAGATCAAGGGCTTCAGAAATCGGTTGCATTTGATTTTTTTAATCCAAAAGCAGCATTGACCTTCAAGCTAAATAAGAATCAACTTCTTTTCGCTTCTTATGGAATTAGTCATCGTGAGCCGGTAAGAAAAGATTTTGTTGAAAGTTCTCCTTCAAGTCGCCCAAAATTTGAACGTATGCAGGATTTGGAACTTGGGTATTCTTTCAACACTCAAGAAACAAATTTTTCGATAAATACCTTTTACATGGCGTATTCAAATCAGTTGGTACTAACAGGACAAATTAATGATGTTGGAGCTTATACTCGCACAAATGCGAAGGAAAGCTATCGCTTGGGAGTTGAATTAATGGCGACTCATAAAACCTCAGATTTTCTAAAATTAAATGGCTCATTTTCATTAAGTCAAAATAAAATAGTTGCATTTGAAGAATATTTAGACAACTATTCTTCCCCTTATTCTCAAGTGATAATTTTACACAAAAATACAGATTTGGCCTTTTCACCTTCAATTGTTGCAAATGCTGGCTTTTCTTTGTCGCCATTTAAAAATTGTTCGATTGATTGGCTATCAAAATATGTTGGACGACAATTCTTAGATAACACATCAAATGTTGCACGGAGTATAAATCCTTTTACTTTTTCAAATTTATCCTTTTCATATTCTTTACTTCATGTTTTCTGCAATGAGATTACATTTGCTTTTCAAATCAACAATGTATTTAATGCTCTGTATGAGAACAATGGCTATACGTATTCTTATTTATATGATGGACAGACCACCACTGAAAACTTTTATTATCCGCAAGCCGGAAGGAATTTTATGTTTAGAATTTTGATAAAAGTTTAGTCCTTTATCAATAAATTTGTACTTAACTACTAAATTCACATTTTAACAACTAGATAATCCATGAAAAGTCTCAACAAAATCCTTTTTAGCGCACTAATAATCTTAAATTCTAATTTAAGTTTCTCTCAAAAGATTAAAACAACTTTAAATAGTAGGGTCGATAGTACGACATCAAACAAAAAAAATCTGTACAATGCGCAATGGCAAGGATTCGATATTGGATTTATGTCAACTAATAAATCAGCTCAATGGTCAAATAATGTCTTGCAATCAACAAGTCTTGGCATAAATATTTTTGAATATAAAATTCCCTTATTCAAACAATATATTGGAATAACAACAGGGTTCGGTTTTAATTTTAAAACCTTCACTTTTGGTGATGATTATTCTATTCTGTCCACTGATTCAACGATTGAATTAGTTAAAGGGAACCCATCTTTATATGATGCAAATGCTACAATAAAATCCTCGACACTCAACCAAGGTTTTTTTCAAATTCCTCTATTACTTGATTTTTCAACAAAGAAAAACCAAAAGAAATCAATAAGTTTAGCGGTAGGTGTTGTTGGTGGAATTCGATTGTTTACAAATCATCGCTTGCAAGGAAAGTATAGTAACGGTGATAAGTTCAACAATGTTATTAGAGACAACAAATATTTTCATGCTAATTTACTATCATTGGATGGAATGGTTCGAGTAGCATATGGTCCTATTGGATTATTTGGCACCTATAGTTTGAATGGTTTATTTAAAAAAGACGCAGCAGAAAAAATTAGCCCCATTTCTATTGGAGTTAGTTTTAATGTGCAAAAAACTGGATCAAAAAAAAAGTGGAAAGATAACGAGGATATAGACATTATAGAATCATCCTTTTCAGGCTTAAAATAACTCCCAATCTTTGATTTCATTTCCTGCAAGAAATTCTTTATATGTTATTCTTCTTTTTCCTTCTACTTGGAGTTCTGTGATACAAATAAAACCATTTTTACATGGAAAAAGAATTCCATCAGCGTGTTCTTGAAGATTTCCTGTTAAGCTAATACTATTATTTTCTAAGGTTTTTGAAGCAAAAAGCTTCACCAAAAGAATTTCATTTTTCTTAGTGTTCTTAAGTTTTATCCATGCAGCAGGGTAGGGCGAAAGCCCCCGAATTTTATTGTGAACGTTTTCCACTGTTTCTTGCCAAGAAATTTCGCAATCTTCTTTAAAAATTTTGGGTGCCGTTTTAAAATCTTTTCCGTCAAATTTATCTTGATCAATAACAGTATGTGTCTGTTGTGAAATAGCAGCAACAGTTTTTAATGTTAATTCAGCGCCAACACTCATTAATTCATCGTGCAACGCTCCGGCATTTGTATTTGAAGATATTTTTACTTTTTCCTGCGCAATTATTTTTCCAGAGTCGATTGCTTCATCAATAAAAAAAGTTGTTACACCCGTTTCTTCATCTCCGTTGATAATGGCCCAATTTATTGGAGCAGCTCCACGGTAATTTGGTAGAAGAGATGCGTGAAGATTAATGGTTCCAAAAGTTGGCATTTTCCAAACTTCTTTAGGTAACATTCGAAAAGCTACAACTACAAATAAATCAGCTTGAAGTTCTTTTAATTGTGCTAAGAATTGCTCGTCTTTTAATTTTTCTGGCTGTAAAATTGTTAAATTATTTGCTTGAGCATAGATTTTAACTGCGCTTTCTTTTATTTTTTGTCCCCTGCCAGCTGCTTTATCAGCAACAGTGACTACAGCAGTAATTTCATGAATACTTCCATGTAAAGAGTCTAAAATGCCTACTGCAAAATCAGGCGTACCCATAAATACAAGTCGTAATTTTTTTACCTCACTCATACGATTTTATTTTTCCAGGGGTAGTATCTTAAATAGAGAATGGATAACAATCCTAAAACCCCAAAATAAATATATTCAACAGTCCAAATCCAATAGACATCAAAATTCCAACATTTTATGAATAAAAAGCTACAAATGGTATAAATAAATACTGTAAAAAACTCTATTAGCATCGAATGAAGTGTATTTCCACTTCCATGGATTGTCTGAAAATAAACAGAGATAATCCCAAATAATAATACAGATAAAGAAATCAATTGGAGAATTTCAGCACTTTTTTGCAAATATATTTCTTCTGGATTAATCATTAAAATTAATTTTTCTGGATATAAAATTGCCCCATGAAATGTTAAAAGTAAAAAGCCAACGGTTAATAATTGAATTTTTCTTTGAATAACTGGTATTTTATCAAATTCCTTTGCACCTAAATACTGTGAGATATATGTTTTTGTGGTTCCTGCAAAGCCCCAAATTGGCACAAAGGCCAAAAAATAAATAGAGCGAATATTTTGGGAAACTGTTAAATCAAACTGCCCTTTTTGCTCTAACCAAGTAAAATAAAGTGTCCATGTCCCAAGTGCAAAAAATCCTTGTAGCATGAGTGGACTTCCTACTTTTAAAAGCTCCTTCATGGATTGAAAATTATAGGAGAAGTGAGAAAATAGCCGGTATTTTCGTTTTTCATCTGAGAAAAACAAATAAACTAGTAGAAAAAGCATTCCCAATCCATCTGCGATTGTAGAAGCCAATGCTGCACCTTTTAATCCCATTTCTGGTAATCCCATTTCGCCAAAAATAAGTCCGTAATCTAAAAAAACATTGCTTAATGCTGTAATTAATGCGGCGATTAATACCACTACTGTTCTTCCTTTTGCAAGAAAAAAAGCTTGAATTGCTATTGTAATCATCGAGAAAAATAAAGCAAAACTTCTTATTTGAATATAATCTCCCTGCAATGCAGCAATCTCCTGATTTTTAGAATAGCCAAGAATAGCGCCCGGCATTATAAAATATAAAATGACAA
>Ga0214919_10005583_pt1 | contig 17732 bp, 10 predicted proteins | sample LL1503_MetaG_FD_177994 | JGI IMG/M metagenome (GOLD analysis project Ga0214919, IMG submission 177994) | Freshwater microbial communities from Lake Lanier, Atlanta, Georgia, United States - LL-1503 | ecosystem: Environmental > Aquatic > Freshwater > Lake | place: USA: Georgia | collected...
AAAATTCTGATTGAAAAGTTGGGTCGCCACTCCCAATAATATGGATATCTCCATTTAATATCCCATTTTCTTTATTAAAACTTCCGGTGTAGCCTATTTTTGTTTCAAATTGGTAATTTGGCCCTAATATTGCTAAGGCAGCCGAAGTAGTTATTATTTTAAGAGTACTTGCAGGAATTAAGGAGAGATGTGAATTATATTCAGAAATTATTTTTGAAGTATTTGCATCAATTACAGTAAACCCTAGGCTTGCATTTTTAAAATCCGCATCTAATTTCCATTTTTCAGTAAAAGTATTAAACTGAGCACTAGAAAATAATGGTAAAATCAATAAGAGTAGGAAAGATCTATTCATTTTACAAAACGCTTTTTTAAATCATTTATAATTCAATATAAATATAATATACTTTTATTCGTTAATTGTATTTAATTCTGAAATAAGCCTTTAAAATTTATTTTATTTTTTAAAGATTTTTTAATCTATTTATAGTAAAAACTCGACATAAATTAAAGAATTAATTTTATTCTTTATTAAAATAAAAATTCTTATTTTTATATGTAGTTTATTATTTTTTTAGATTATAAATATAAATTTTAAAAGCAAATAGAATTTGAAACCAACAGATATTAATGACCCAGAGTACTTTCATAAAGTGGTCGATTGTCAATATGCCTGCCCTGCGCATACACCCGTTCCTCATTATATTCGTTTAATTGCTGAAGGAAAGTATTCAGAAGCTTATATGGTTAATTGGGACTCTAATGTTTTTCCTGGAGTTTTAGGCCGCACCTGCGATCGCCCTTGCGAGCCTGCTTGTAGAAGAGGTCGATTAGATTCTGAAGAACCTGTTGCTATTTGCAGACTAAAAAGAGTTGCAGCAGATAATAAAGATGATGTTAAAAGTTTAATGCCTCAGGGACCTTTTAAATCAAACGGAAAAAAAATTGCATTAATTGGTGCTGGCCCTGCATCACTTACTGTTGCTAGAGATTTGGCCCCTGAAGGCTATGAAATACATCTTTTTGATGAACAAAAATTAGGTGGAGGCTTTATGCGGAGTCAAATCCCATCATTTAGATTGCCTGAATCAGTTTTAAACGAAGAAGTAAATTATATTTTAGACCTTGGAATTCATACCCATTTTAACAAATATGTTGAAAGTTTAAAAGAAGTTTTATCAAAAGATTACGATGCTGTTTTTATTGGTACCGGAGCACCAAGAGGTCGAGATTTGCCAGATATGTTAGGAAGATGGGAAGCTGCTGCTAATATTCATATTGGAATAAATTGGTTAGGTTCTGTTGCTTTTGAGCACACCTCAAAAATTGGGAAAAATGTTATTATTTTAGGAGGTGGTAATACAGCCATGGATTGTTGTAGAACGGCTCGAAGACTAGGAGGAGAAAATGTAAAGGTTATTGTTCGAAGCCCTTTTTCTGAAATGAAAGCTTCTCCCTGGGAAAAAGAAGATGCGCAACATGAAGATATTCCAATTATAGATAATCATGTACCTAAATCTTTTGTAGTTGAGAATGGCGTTTTAAAAGGAATGATGTTTGATCGCGTTCATGCAATCATAGATGAAAATGGAAAGAGAAAATTAGTTTCTACAGGAGAAGATGAAGTTTTTTATGCAGCCGATGATGTTCTTATTGCGATAGGGCAAGAAAATACTTTTCCTTGGATTGAACGTGATTTGGGAATAGAATTTGATAAATGGGAAATGCCTGTAGTTAACGAAAAAACATTTGCTTCGTCACACCCAAAAGTATTTTTTGGAGGAGATTCTGCATGGGGTCCAAAAAACGTAATTACTGCTGTAGCTCACGGCCATCAGGCTGCTATTTCAATTGATTTAATGTGTAAACAAAAAAATCTACTTTTAGAAAGACCTTCTCCTTTTGTTAATTTAGTAAGTCAAAAAATGGGTATTCATGAGTGGAGTTATGATAGTGAAGTTGTAAATGATAAGCGTTATGTTGTTCCTCAGGCCGATAAAAAATTAACTCTTAGTAATCGTAAAAAAGAAGTAGAGTTAGGCTTTGATCCATTTCATGGTTTTAAAGAAGCCGAAAGATGTTTGAATTGCGACATGCAAACTGTATTCTCAGAAACAAAATGTATTGAGTGTGATGCCTGTATGGATGTCTGCCCCACAGCTTGTATTACTTTTGTAAATAATGAAGACGAAGAAACCGATTTAAGAACGAAACTAAAAGCTCCTGCAAATAATTTATTGCAAGATTTATATGTATCAGATACACTTCCAACAAAAAGAGTAATGGTTAAAGATGAAAATGTTTGTTTACACTGCGGCTTATGTGCAGAGAGATGTCCAACATCAGCTTGGGATATTCAAAAATTCTTTTATAATGTAACTAAAGCAGGTAAAGGATGTCATTAAATACTAAAAAAATTAACGATTTTGTAATCAGATTTGCAAATGTTAATGGAACCGGTTCGGCAAGTGCTAATTTTTTATTTACAAAGGCTATTTTTAGGATGGGAATACCTGTAACGCCTAAAAATATTTTTCCTTCTAACATTCAAGGCTTACCAACTTGGTATGAAGTAAGGGTAAGTGAAAAAGGATATCTCGGTCGCAGAGAAGGAATTGATTTGATAGTTGCAGTGAATCCACAAAGTATGTTGGCCGACATAAAATCTTTAAGAAGCGGAGGATATTTATTATACGATTCGTCTAAAAAATTACATTCAGAATATTTGCGTGAGGACATTAATTACATAGGTATTCCGCTAATGGAAATGTGTAATGAAAATTATACTGACGCTCGTCAGAGGCAACTTTTTAAAAATATTATTTATGTAGGAGCATTGGCTGCTTTATTATCAATTGAGTTTAAAGAGATAGAAGGCTTGTTAGCAGAACAGTTTAAAGGAAAAGAAAAATTAATTCCTGCTAATATCAAAGCATTAAATTTAGGAATGGATTTCGTTTATAAAAATTTTAAATATCCTTTAGAATTTCATTTGGAAAGACGCGATTTGTTAAAAGAGTCTATTATGATTGATGGAAATTCAGCTTGCGGTTTAGGGGCTGTTTATGCTGGAGCAACTGTTGCTGCCTGGTATCCAATAACACCTTCAACTTCAGTTGTTGAAGCTTTTAATGATTACTCTAAAGATTTACGTATTGATAAAATTAGTGGTAAAAAAAATGTAGCAATTGTTCAAGCTGAAGATGAGCTGGCAGCAATAGGAATGGTTATTGGTGCAAATTGGAATGGTGCTCGTGCTTTTACTGCAACAAGTGGACCAGGTCTAAGTTTAATGAATGAATTTTTAGGTCTTGCTTATTTTGCAGAAGTACCTACAGTATTGATTGATGTTCAGCGCACCGGCCCTTCAACTGGTATGCCAACAAGAACGCAACAATCAGATATTTTAGAAGCAGCGTATGCATCACATGGCGATACAAAGCATGTTTTGTTATTTCCTTCAACGCCAAAAGAATGTTTTGATATGACGATTGAATGTTTTGATTTGGCCGAACAATTGCAAACCCCTATTATTTTAATGACTGATTTAGATTTAGGGATGAACGATCATATAAGTCCTCCTTTTGTTTGGGATGATAAACGAGAATATAATCGTGGAAAAGTTTTAGATGCAGAGGCTCTTGAAAATATTGAGAAATTTGGACGTTATTTAGATGTGGACAAAGATGGTATACCTTATCGAACCATTCCGGGAACACATCCAACAAAAGGTTCTTTTTTTACGCGAGGAACTTCCCGAGACGAATATGCTATTTATACTGAGGACAGTGATGCCTATCAAAGAAATATGGATCGTTTGATTAGAAAATGGAATACAGCTAAGGATTTGGTTCCTGAACCTCAACTGTATCAAAAATCAAATAATTGCGAAGTAGGAATATTGTTTTTTGGTACTTCAACTTATTCTGCCGAAGAAGCAATGGATCAAATTAATCACAATGGAGTAATAGTAGATGCGATTCGAATAAAATCATTTCCATTTAATAATACGGTTGAACAATTTATTAATGAACATCAGAAAGTATTTGTGATTGAGCAAAATCGAGATGCACAAATGAAAAGTTTATTGATGATTGAATTGCAAATTGATCCAAATAAATTAATTTCTGTTTTAAATTATGATGGTATGCCAATAACGGCAGAAAACATTTTTAAACAAGTGTCAAATAAAATAAAATCAAATCTTCACATTGAAAAAAGTAAATCAATATGAGTTACATTCGACCTAAGTTTCGTCATCCCGAATTGCCAAAAAATAAATTGGGTTACAGTGTAGATTTTTACGAAGGAGCTCTCTCGACTCTTTGTGCTGGTTGCGGCCACGATTCTATAAGCGCTGGAGTAATTCAGGCATGTTATGAAATGAATATTGAACCGCATCGCTTGGCAAAACTTTCTGGTATTGGATGTTCTTCCAAAACTCCTGCTTATTTTTTAAGTAATTCACATGGTTTTAATTCTGTTCATGGCAGAATGCCTTCTGTTGCAACAGGAGCTAATTTGGCCAACCGTGATTTAATATATTTCGGAGTTTCTGGCGATGGCGATACAGCAAGTATTGGTATGGGTCAGTTTGTTCACGTTATACGTCGTAATTTAAATATGATTTATATTGTGATGAATAATGGCTGTTATGGCTTAACCAAAGGGCAAGATTCGGCAACTGCTGATAATGGTTCAAAAAATAAAAGTGGACAAGTTAATCCATTTGAATCAATTGATTTAGCTAGTCTTGCTATTGAATTAGGTGCTGGATTTGTTGCTCAAAGTTTTTCTGGAGATAAAACACAATTAATACCTTTAATAAAAGCAGCAATAAAACATCCAGGTTTTGCTTTTATTAATGTTATTTCTCCTTGTGTAACTTTTAATAATAATGTAGGCTCTACAAAATCTTATGATTATGTACGCGAACATTTAGATGCAACTTCTACCATTGATTTTGTCCCAGAAATGAAAGAAATTAAAACCAACTATGAAGAGGGTTCAACTAAAAATGTAAAAATGCACGATGGTTCTGTTTTACAATTAAATAAATTAGCCAAAGATTGGGATCCCATGAATAGGCAATCAGTAGCAAATGCGATGATGATTGCAAAATCGAAAGGAGAAATATTAACTGGACTTTTATATATGAGTCCAAATACAGTAGATCTCCATAATACAATTCAAACAAGTGAAAGGGCTTTAAATTCTCTAACAAAAAAAGACTTATGCCCGGGTAATGAAATTCTTAAAACTATTAATGCAGAGTTTAGGTGATTAGATTTTGAGATCTATTATTGCTGCGTCACTACAGTTAAATTATCGGTATAAACTAATATCTTTTTTATATTTTTATATCCCATTTCTATTAAAGCATTTTGATATTTAATTAGTTGCTTAAAATAAACTGAATTATTTTCTTTTCCAGTTTTATAATCTATAATTATTGTTTCATTTGAGTTAAATACAATTCGATCGGGCCTTAATAATTCTCCGGTTACAGTTATTATTTCAGACTCTAGTTTACAATTAATATTGGGTAAAAAATATAAATTTAATTCTGGATGCTCGATAAGTTCGATGATTAATTTTTCTAATTTATCTTTTTCGTTTTCAACTAATATGCCTTCTAATAAAGCTAATTGAAGAGCTGTTTTTACTTGCGATTTATCTTTTATTTTCGACAATAGCCAATGAATTAAAATCCCTTGTTTTTTTGCATTTTCAATATCAAGATTGTTATTTAAATAAGAAGGTTTTATTTGAATGATGTTTGGAGGCGTATCAAATTCAAGTGGTTTTAATGTAAAGGTTGAAAGATTATTCTCTTTTTCTAAAGAATATTTTGGTAATGCTGTTTCAATTTCATAATAATCGGGAGAAACAGACTTATAATTTTCATTCAAGTAAATTTTGAGCCAATCGCAAACTGATTTTTGTGTATTACCTTTTGAGGAAGACGCAATAATATGCAATCTTTCAATTGCTCTTGTAAAAGCTACATATAATAAATTTAAATTATCTAAACATTGTTCGTCAAATTCTTTTAAATATTCTTTTTCGAAGCCCGAATTAGCTGCTTTTTGAGATAGGTTAACAATAGTGCTTGGAAGTTCAACTTTATCATTATTTATAGATACCCACGAGTCGTTTGAGTGATAAGTGGCCCAATTGCAAAAAGGAATAATAACTACAGGAAATTCTAAGCCTTTACTGGCGTGAATTGTCATTATTTTTACAGCGTTAGTGCTTTCGGGAATAATCATTGATGCTTTTTTTGAACGATAATCCCACCATTCGAAAAAAGAAGAAATATTTGAATTTTTTGTTACTAAAAATTCATTTACTTCATCTAAAAAAAATCGCATATAGGTATAGCCATTTTTATTTAAACCTAAAACATTAATTATTTCAATGCAGTTATCAAGAAGATTATTGATAGATAAATTTGATTTATTTATTTCGAGGCCACAGTTTTTCAAAATTGAAAATAGTGAATGTTTTTTAGATATTAAATCGAGCTGTTTGTTAAACAAGATTTCATCTATCTGATTTGATTGATATAAATAATTTATTACCGAGGCAGCCGAAATAATATCTTGAGGATTTACTAAATAGTTCAGGTAGCAGATAATAGTGTTTATTTCAAAATTGTTTTTTAATAAAAGTGAATCATATGAAACTACAGGAATGCCATTTTTTAACAGAAAATTAGCGGTTAAATTGCCATGAGTATTATTCCGAACTAAAATACAAATATCTTTATTATTAAAACCATCTTTTAGTGCTGAGTTTATTTGACCAAAAATAATATTAAAATTTTCTGAATTTAAGTTTTCTTTTTCTAGCTTCTGAATATGAATTGAAACAAAGCCAGGATTTTGATTTTTTATAACTTGTGCTTGGTTATAATAAATATTTTTTAAGTTATCTGATAGTATTTCTTTTTTTAGGTAATCAAATAGTGCATTATTAAATGTTACAATTGTTTTTGAACTCCGGTAGTTAGCATCCAAGAATTTTTCTTCAAAATTTCTATCAAGAGATAATGCTCTTTCATTAATTTGTGGATTATTTTGTGGATTATTAATTTTTGGTAATATATCAAACTGTTCGATATTAGCATTGCGCCATCTATAAATACTTTGTTTACCATCACCAACAATAAGATTAAACCAACCATTAGCTAAAGAATTATCAACAAGAGGTAAAATGTTTTGCCATTGTAAGCTACTAGTGTCTTGAAATTCGTCAATTAAATAGTGATGGTATCTTTCCCCAAGTCTCTCATAAATAAAAGGTGTAGATTCGTTATTAATGATGTTAAAAATCTTTTGATTAAACTCACTAATAAATACCAAATGTTCTTCTTGTTTTTTTTCAAGACTAATCTCTTCAATTTTTTTTAGAAGCATTAGAGGGTACATTTGTTTGCTAAGCAATTCGCATAACGAAAAATACGTGAAGTTTTCGCAAATAAATGAAATTAAATATTTAGCGTATTCATTAAGTATTGGAGTAATAACATCTACAATTTTTTTTGTTTCTGGTAAGCCACCTGACCATTGATTTTTCTCAATAGCAGTATTTAAATTAACCCCTTCAGTATCTTTGATCCCTACTAAGTTATTTACACATTTATTAAAAAAGTTTTGGGGCCCACTTTTTTTACCTTTAAAATCATTATCTTCTAAATTATTTTTTTTAATTAAATCAATTGCTTTTTGTCCTTCGGTTTTTAATGTATTTTTATAATGAAAAGTAAAATCTATAAATTGTTTTCTGAATTTTTCTAATTCAACTGAATTAAATTTTTTTAGGCTAGTTATATAGTCGTTCGAATCTTCTTTTAATAATAACTTAGAGAATTCTTTGATTTGATTTTCCGGATCCCACCCTGAATTATCTTCTGCTTTATTCAGAGCATATTCTTTTAATAGTTTGCTTACGTATTCGTCTTCTCCAATTTGATTAAATAGTTCTGAAACAACTTTTTCGTAAAAACTATCTGTATCAAATTCGATATTAAAATTAATAGGTAGTTTTAAATCGTGTGCAAATGTTTTAACAATTTTGTGAGTAAAGCTATCAATTGTTCCAATGGCAAAATCCGAATAATGATGCAAAATATAACTTAATAAAAGTTTTGATCTGTTTGTCAGTTCATCAGGTGATATTTTTAGATCATCGCATAAATTTTCACTTAAATCTGAATATTGTGATAATGAAATTTTATTTAGGGCCGAAATCACTCTGCTTTTCATTTCAGCAGCAGCTTTATTTGTAAAAGTGACCGCTAAAATAAATTTATAATTATAGTGTAACTTTTTATCATCACATAATGCTAATTTTAAATATTCTTTAACTAGAGTATATGTTTTTCCACTGCCAGCGCTTGATTTATATACTATAAAATTTTTCAATAGCTTGTTTAGAATTTAAATAAAAAAGGCTACCCTTATTAATAGGATAGCCTAAAAAATAAATATTTTAATTGTTATTCTTCTTCTTCCTCAGTTTTTGGTTTATTTGTTTTTACAGGAGTTTTTGGACTACTTGCATCTACATAATTGAAATTAAGAACTTTAAATTCTGTTCTTCTATTTTTTTGGTGTAATGCATCCTTTTCTTCTTTTGATTTTGCAGCTTTTATTAATTCATCGCTAACTATTAGTTTTGTTTGACCAAAGCCTTTTGCAACTAACCTAGCTGCAGGAATATTTTTTTCTTTTACTAAATAATCAACACAAGATTGAGCTCGTGCTTCAGATAAAGTAAAATTAGAAGCAGCCTTACCTTGATTATCTGTATGGGCACTCAATTCACAAACAATAGTTGGGTTGTCTTTTAAAATATTGAATAAATAATTTAATGAGTCTTTTGATTCAGGCAATAATTCTGCGCTACCTAATGCGTATTGAATTTCTGGCATTCTTAAATCTGGCACAACGGGTTTTACAAAAAAATCAGCTTTAAATTCTTTTGAATGATCTTCGCCAACAGTTTGAAAAAAACGATGGTCTTTGTTTGCTAAGAATCCATCTTTGGCAAAGGAAGCAGATTTTGATGATTTACTGGTTTCTGTTGAAACGGTATAGGTTGTTTTTTCTTTTAATTTGAAAGTATAAGAACCGTCTTTTCCTGTAATTGATTCGCTGATTGTCCCATCGCTTCCTATTATCAATACTTTTACGGCTTCTACTGGTTCATTTTTTCCTTTTCCAGTTTTTGGATCACCTTCACAAAATACATTTCCTTTACCAGAAAATACTAGTGGCGGTAAATTAAAACCCCAAATATCATCATCACCTTTTCCGCCTTCACGATTACTTGTAAAAAATCCTTTTTGTTTTTTTCCTTCAAAAATTAAGCTAAAGTCGTCAAAGGCAGAGTTAATAGGCGCCTTCATGTTTACTACATGTTTTGTGTATTTTCCATCAATCCCTGCTTCAGCTTCAAAAATATCTAATCCACCTAATCCAGGATGATAATCTGAAGAAAAGTATAAATGCTTACCATCATCTGATAAAGTGGGGAAAACTTCATTACCAGAGGTATTTACTTCTGGCCCAGCATTTTTTAGCTGACCCCATTCAGCTTTTTTTAAATCGAATGTGCAACTCCAAATATCAGCTCCACCATATCCACCGGCTTTTCTGGATGATAAATACAATATTTTACCATCTGAAGATAAACAGGGATGACCAAACTGAACTGTATCGTTATTAAAAGGAAGTAATTCAGCATCACCCCAAGTGCTGCCTTGTTTTTTTGCCATATATAATCCACACTTACTTTTTTTTCCTTTAGACTCGGGGCATCTTGTAAAGAAAATCATATCACCTTTTTTACTTACCCAAGGTTGACCCTCGTTTACCTCTGTAGAAATTGCAGGAGGCAATAAAACTGGTGTTGACCATTTTAAATTTTTATCAACTTTTGTTTCGTAAATATCTGATTTGTTTTTTCCTGTTGTAATATCTATATCTCCTAAACTACCTTCTCTATTTGAAGAGAAAACAATTGTTTTATTACTCTTGTCACTAAAAGAGGCGCAATAATCTCGACCTTTTGAATTAATTAAGGCCATATTCTCTATTTGATATCGGGTAGGATTTTCTGAATATTTTTTTGCTAGTTGACAAGAGGAAATACCCCTATCAGCTTTTTTTGCTTCTCCGCCTTTTGTTTTGTAGTTTTTATATTCTATAATAGATTCATCGTACTTTGATTCAATTTTTAAAACTTCAGCTAATTTAAAGTATACCAAAGGTTCAGTGTAATTCGCTTTAATCGCTTTTTGAAAATAGCTCTCCGCTTCCTTGTAATCATTTATTTCTTGACTAGCTTCACCTGCTCTAAAAAAAATATAGCCTTTAGTTTCATCTGAAGAGCCAGATAGCGCTTGCTTATATAATGTTATTGCAGAGAAATACTCATGATTTTCAAAAGCTTCGTCTGCTTTTATAAGATTTTTGTTCTTTTTTTGGGAAAATCCTGAGAAAGATAATATTAAAGACAAAAAAGTTATAGAAAATTGTTTGATTAGTGTTTTCATATTGAACTTAAATATAATTATATAAAATGCTAAAATAAGAATGTTTTTTTGAATTATCTAGTAAATGTATTAGTTTTTTTTATTTAAATGATTTAATTAAAGAGTAGATTTGTGAGCAAAATTAGTCTTTTAACAAGTACATTTAATTTAATAAACCATCTTTAAGTAAGTTTTTTGTCAGGAATTTACATACATATTCCCTTTTGTAAAAAAGCTTGTTCTTATTGCGATTTTCATTTTAGCACCTCATTAAATGAAAAAACAAATGTTTTAAATGCTATTTTGAATGAAATAACACTTCGAAAAAAATATCTTTCTAATAATCAACTTGATAGTATTTATTTTGGTGGAGGAACACCAAGTATTTTATCAGATCAAGATTTGGGATTAATTATAAATCATTTATCTAAATATTTTTTTTGGCAAGATAACATAGAAATAACACTAGAAGCCAATCCGGATGATATTAGCCCATTAAAACTAAAACAATGGACGTCTTTAGGAATAAATCGTTTAAGTATAGGTGTTCAAAGTTTTAATGATGAAGAGTTGAAATGGATGAATCGAGCTCATAATTCTTCTGAGTCAATATCTTCGGTAAAGATTGCTCAAGATTTAGGATTTGATAATATTAGCATTGATTTAATTTATGGTAGCAAATTTCAAACGATAAAATCTTGGGATTTAACTCTTGAAAAAGCAATTTCTCTTAATACACAACATATTTCATCTTATAATTTAACAATTGAAAAATCAACTGCTTTGGGTTTAAAAAATAATAGAGGATTGGAGCCATCAATATCCGATGATTTAAGTAGCCAACAGTTTTTATTACTTTCGGAAAAATTAGGTCAAGCAGATTTTATTCAATATGAGATTTCAAATTTTGGAAAAAAAGATTTTTTCGCTGTTCATAACACAAATTATTGGCTTCAAAAAAATTATATGGGAATTGGCCCCTCTGCTCATTCTTTTAATGGTTTTTCTCGCCAGTGGAATTTAAAAAATAACTTGTTATATGTAAAGGCATTAAATAACAATACCGATTTTTTTGTTTTAGAAAATTTGAGTTTAAAAAATCGGTATAACGAATATGTTTTAACTCGTTTAAGAACCATTTGGGGTTGTAACGAAATTGAAATCAATCAATTGTTTGGGCTTGACATTTTAGCTCATTTTAAAAAAGTAGCAACTGAGAAAAAAGAATTTTTTGAGATAAAAAAAAATATTTACACATTAAATAAATTAGGTCAACTTCAAGCAGATGGAATAGCTTCTGATTTATTTTTATTATAATTTATTTTTTAAGAAGTTTTCAATTAACGATTTGCTTTTATCTACGGTGGTTTTCATCCATTCAAAATAAATATCTAATTTTTCTTGATCGGTTAATAAATAATTGGTCTGTGCATTTCGCATTCGTTTTGTTAATTCATACATACAAATTCCTGCACAAACACTCACATTAAAACTTTCGGTAAAGCCAAACATAGGCACTTCTACAAATTCGTCAGCCATATCAAGTATGTCTTGCGAAACACCATCTAGTTCTGTTCCAAAAACAAGAGCTAATTTTTTTTCAACTGGAAGTTTATCAATAGTGCAATCTTTTTTATGAGGAGATGTAGCAACAATTCTGTAACCTAATGTTTTTAAATGATTAATTGCTTCAATTGTATTGTTATCAGAGTTGTTATGACGTTTAATGGTAAGCCAATTGCTACTTCCTAAATCTACATCTTTACTAATTTTTAAATGATTTTTGTTTTCAATAAAATGTACATATTGAATACCAAAACTTTCGCAGCTTCTTAATACGGCGCTAGCGTTATGAGCTTGATAAACGTTTTCTAATACAATTCTTAAATGACTTGTTCGATTAGAAATAATTTCATTAAAACGTGCTTTTCTTTTATCTGAAATAAAACTTGATAAATAATTTATCAACTCGATTTTTTCTGAATTTTTCATGCCTTAAAACTGCAAAAAATAAATAAATTCTTCAATTTAAAATAAATTTTATTATATTTGTTTTGCAATTGGTTCTTTTTTAAACAAAAGATTAATAGGGAATAGTGTGAAATTCACTAATAGTACCCGCTGCTGTGAGTCCTTTATAATAGCTAAAACACTCCAAAGCCACTGTTTATCGGGAAGGCCGTTTTAAAGCAAGGACAAGTCAGAAGACCTGCCAAATGTATTAATGTTAATGGTTTTCGGGACATGAAACCAAAGACGTAATTAGTTTTTCAAATAATTGAAATTAAAAATAAATAAGCATTTTGCTTGCTTACATAATTTTTATATTATGTATGTTTTTTTGTTTATGGTAACAAGTATTAATGACTATTATTCACAAGATACCATATCACTAAAAACGATAGATGTGATTACCCTTAAAGAAAATATTTCACAAATCGGAAAAAAAATCGAACCCATCGATTCAATTATAAAGCAACAATTTAAATTTAACTCAGTAGCGGATTTATTAAATTTAAACTCAAGCATTTTTATTAAAAATTATGGCCCAGGTGGCCTTTCATCATCAGCTTTTAGAGGAGGTAACGCATCGCAAACAGCTATTTTATGGAATGGTTTAAACTTACAAAATGCGATGCTTGGCCAATGCGATTTAACATTGATGCCTAATTTACTTTTTGAGAATATACAAATAGAATATGGTGGGTCTTCATCCTTATGGGGAAGTGGAGCTGTAGGAGGAAGTATACACCTAAACAATAACTTAGAATTCAATAAAGGATTACATATTAATACTAATATCGGCAGTGGTAGTTTTGGCTTATTTAATTTCGCTTCTAATGTTTTATTAAGTAAAAAAAGATTTGCGACATCAATTAAATTTTATAGAACTTCTAGTGAAAATAATTTTTCGTTTAACGATCCGATTGATAAGATAAGTGTTTTGAAAGTTCAAAAGAATGCAGATTATAATTTTAATGGACTGATGCAAGAATTTAAAATACTAATTAATCCAAAACAAATATTAACTATTAATACCTGGCTTAATTATAATCAACGAAATTTACCTAGTTATTATGAAAGTAATCAAAAAAAACGTCAGCAATTAGATATTTCTTCTCGTATTATGGCCAATTGGGTTTATTTTAAATCAAAAATAAGTTGTTCAATTAAAGCCGCGATATTTAATGATTTCATTAATTATAATGATAGTTCAGCAGAAATATTTTCTAAAAGTAAATCACAAACTATTTTTATTGAAAATGAAAATTTTTATAATTGGAAAAGGCATCATAATTTTTATTTTGGTATAAATATGTCAAACAATCAAGCATTTATCAAAAACTATGAATCAATAAAATATTTAAATAAAGCATCTTTTTTAATTGGTAATAAGTTTTCTTTTTTAAATGGCAAACTAATTTCTAATATTTCTGCTCGCGCCGAATATTTTAGTGTTGGAACTTTACCTGTTACCGGAGGGGCTGCATTTGAATACCGTTTATTTAAACCAATTACATTAATTTTTAATGCTGCAAAAGTTTATCGCCAACCAACATTAAACGAATTATATTGGATGCCTGGAGGAAATAATAATTTAAAAGCTGAACAGGGTTATACATTTGAAGGTGGTGCTAATTATAAAAAACAATTAAAATACTTTTTTTTCCAATATACGGGAGCAATTTATAGTAGAGAAATAGAGAATTGGATTTTATGGATTCCTAGTCAAAACGGATCTTCTTCGGCTATTAATATTCAAAAGGTATGGAGTAGGGGTTCAGAAACTACATTAAAATTAAATTATCAAAAAAATAAAATAAAATTAGGCTCAAGTGTAATGACTTCATATGTTCTATCAACCATTCATGCAAACCAACAAGAAAATAATAGTACTCTAAATAAACAGTTGATTTATACGCCACGTTATTTGTTAAATGCAAATTTATCCGTTGGATTACATAATATTTATTTCATTTTCTATCATCAATATTTTGGTTATCGTTTTACGACAAGCGATAATTCTCAGTGGTTAAATCCTTATCAAGTTTCTTCGTGCAGATTTAATTACACTTTCGATGTAAAAAATATAAATTTATCAATATATGGCTCTTGTAATAATATGTTTAATCAAAATTATTATGTTTTGGCTGGACGACCAATGCCATTAAGGAGTTACGAATTCGGAATTACAATTAAATAAATATAAAACCAAAAAAATATCATGAAAAAAATAAAAATTATTTTATTATTATCTTTAGGTGTTTTTGCTTCAAAAGCACAAACAACTGTAATTGATTTTGAAACATTTACACTTTCCCCTAACTCTGCCTATTCAAGTACAACGAATGTTCCTTTTCAAAATAACAATGTTTCATTTCAGTATAAGTGGGATACTGCCTATAAGTATTGGAGTGGAGGGTTTTCTTATACAAATAAGTATGATTCAGCAACGGTTGGCTTTGGAAATTTATACGGGGTGAAACCATTAAAAGGATATAATAATTCTAACACCTATGTTATAGGTAAAAATGCTGGTATTATTAATTTAGGTGCAAGTTCAAATACAGTAAATGGTTTTTACATAACAAACACAACTTACGCATACAAATCAATGAAGCTTGGCGATTCTTTTGCTAAGAAATTTGGTGGTTTAAGTGGAAATGATCCCGATTATTTTAAATTATCAGTTAAAGGTTTTAAAGGAGGTATTTTAAAATCAGACAGTGTTATTTTTTACTTAGCTGATTATCGTTCTGCTAATAATTCTCTAGATTACATAGTTAATAATTGGCAGTGGGTAAACACCGCTAGTTTAGGAGATGTTGATAGTATTAAATTTTTAATGTACTCAAGTGATATTGTTAGTTTTGGAATAAACACACCACTTTTTTTTGGCATGGATAATTTTACAATTACGCGAACAACAGTTGGACTTAATGAAAATATAAATGATTTGAAATTTAATGTTTATCCAAATCCATGCGATAATTTATTATCACTTGATATTGATTCAGAAAACCAATCATCAATTACTATTTCAGATATAAGTGGTAAAATTATTTATCAGCAAAAGTTAAATTTTATGCAAACGATATTAGACCTTAGCTCATTAAATTCTGGAATTTACTTTTTAGAAATGATTTCTGATAATAAAAAACAAATAAAAAAAATAATCAAAAACTAAATTATTAAGGCATGATAATTATGTATCTAGCTATATTTATATGAAAAAATATTTTATAATATTTTTTTTAATATCAGTATTAAATTCTTGTGTTAAAGACAAGATGCCTGATACTATTCAGCCTAATGTTAACTTAAGTTCTTCAAAAAAAGTTTTTGTTATTAATGAGGGAAATTATGGTAGTGCAAACTCCTCTATTTCATTATTTGATTCAGGAAATAGCGCAGTAATTGAAAATTTTTATCAATCTCAAAATATCGAATCTCCAATTATTGGCGATGTTGCTCAAAGTTTATCTAAAATAAATGGTAAATTTTATTTGGTTGTAAATAATTCGGGTAAAATTATAGTTTGCGATAATCAATTAAAAAAAATAAATCAAATTATAAATCTTCCTTCGCCTCGATATGTTTTGCCTATTACAAATCAAAAAGCCTATGTGAGTAATTATAATGGAAATATAATCAGCATTATTGATTTAAATTCGAATACAGTGATGGGGTCTATTCCATGCAGTGGTTGGACAGAAAAAATGGTACTTATCTACAATAAAGCATATATAACTAATATGAGGAGAAACTATACTTATATAATAAATACAATTACCGATGTTAAAATAGATAGTATTGAGGTTGGTATAAATTCAGGAAATATAGTGATTGATAAAAATGATAAAATATGGGTTTTAAGTTCTGGTGATAATATCAATTCTAAATTAGCTAGATTATCTCGAATAAATTCAATTACTAATGAGATTGAATTTGTTTTTCAATTTGAGACTAATGATTCGCCTAGTAGTTTAAATTTAAATAAAACAAAAGATACTTTGTTTTATATTAATGATGGGATTTTTAAAATGCCAATAAATTCGAATCAGTTATCTACTTCTCCGTTTATAAATTCAGGAAATAAAAATTTTTATAGTATTGACGTAAATCCTAATACAGGCCATATTTTTGCGATAGATGCTATGGATTATGTGCAAAAATCTAATATTTATATTTATGACGCCTTTGGAAATCAAAAATTAGTTTTTAAAGCTGGTATTATTTCAAATGGTTTTTATTTTGAATAAAAATAGTCATCTTTGACAAATTGTCTAAAGAAATAAATATTGTTTCATTTGATGTTCCTTTTCCTTCTAATTATGGAGGGGTAATTGATGTTTATAATAAATTAGTTTGGTTAAATAAATTAGGTGTAAAAATTCATTTACACTGTTTTAAATACGGAAGATCGTCATCTTCAAAGCTAAATGATTTATGCGAAAAAGTTTATTATTATAATAGAAAAACAGGATTGTTTTCTCACTTAACCTTTTTACCTTTCACAGTAAAATCTCGGATTTCAAACTCACTTGCAAATAATCTGTTGAGCAATGATTTTCCTATTTTATTTGAAGTTTTAAATACCTGTTTTTTATTAAAAGATAATCGTTTTACAAATCGTTTAAAAATATATCGACATAGTAATATCGAGCATATCTATTACAATGCTTTGTCAAAATCAGAAACCAACATTTTAAAAAAAATATATTTAAAGATAGAGGCATTTAAATTAAAGCGTTTTGAAGCCATATTAAATTATTCAAATTTAATTCTAGCGGTAAACGAAAAGGATTCTTTATATTTTAAGTCTAAATATCCCCAAGTTAAGTCTATTTATTTACCAAGTTTTCATCCACATCATGAGTTAACAATTTTACAGGGTAAAGGTCAATATATTTTGTTTCATGGAAATTTAAGCGTTTCAGAAAATTATGAAGCTGCTGTTTGGCTAATTACAAATGTTTTTTCTAAAATTTCGTTTGATTGTGTAATTGCTGGTTTAAATCCACCTCAATTTTTAATTGATTTGATTAGTAAGTTTAAAAATATCAAATTAAAAGTTAATCCTTCTGAAGAAGATCTTTCTTTATTGATTCTTCATGCTCATATTCATGTGTTATATACTTCACAGGAAACAGGGTTAAAACTAAAATTATTAAATGTTCTTTTTAAT
>Ga0214919_10005584_pt1 | contig 17732 bp, 21 predicted proteins | sample LL1503_MetaG_FD_177994 | JGI IMG/M metagenome (GOLD analysis project Ga0214919, IMG submission 177994) | Freshwater microbial communities from Lake Lanier, Atlanta, Georgia, United States - LL-1503 | ecosystem: Environmental > Aquatic > Freshwater > Lake | place: USA: Georgia | collected...
ACGAATGTTTTAATAAAAAACGAATGTTTTAATAAAAAACGAATGTTTTAATAAAAAACGAATGTTTTAATAAAAAACGAATGTTTTAATAAAAAACGAATGTTTTAATAAAAAACGAATGTTTTAAAAAGGGGGTATGGGGGATATATCCCCCTAAAGGGGGTATGGGAAATCCCCCTAAAGGGGGTATGGGGGATATATCCCCCTAAAAAGGGGGTTTGGGGGATATATCCCCCTCCTACAAAATCACCAAACACCCTATTTCAGGAAAATCGCTTCTAGATTTATCATCCTCATATTTCATTTTTCTCTTTTTACTTATGCGGTCTTTGTATTGCCCGCTTTCTTTCTCTAATAATAAATTGTTCCAAAATATTCCTATATATGGACTAACGTTTTTAAACCATAATTTATTTCGCAATACTAAAACACAGCTTATGACCTCTAATTTCCAATATAAATTTTTAACAAATGTTTTATCCTTGTTTAAATTTAACTGCATATTTACCCATGTTGTATAGTCTTCACTATGAATATTATTTAAATTGAAGGGTGGATATTCATAATGAACTTCGTTATTCTTACAAAATTGCATAATAAAACCCTTATACTTTGATGAAGTGTCGTCAATATATTCTTCTTCGTTTAAATATTCCACAAATTTTGTTTCCAGAAAATCACATTCGTATAAATTACAAACTTCCATTTGTAACTGCATTTGTATCCAATATTCCATTTTGGGAATACCTGTTATTTCACGAGACACCACATTTTTTATCTCGATCATTCTGCCAAATAAATCGCTATTTTCATCACACACTATTCCATCAGGCGACGCCGCTATATAACTATATTTATCGTGTGGAATACAACCAAATTCTGTAACTTTTGTTTTATTGATATACTCATAATATAAGATAGAAACAGGCTCATATTTTTGCCCCCAATGCATCGGTGAATTTAAATTAGTATTTTTATATTTATTTACATCTATAGTTTCCGATTTTTCAATTATTAATTGTGATTGAGTAAATTCACTCACAAATATTTTATATATATTTGATGCTGTGAGTGTGGAATTTCTAAAAATATACCACTCATCGGTTCTTTGTTCTGGTTGAATAATATTTTTCAAATGTATAATTTTTTTTTTGATTTTACTTATATTTATAATACTTTGTTTTAAAATAAAGGATGTTTTATATGACCTTTTAGGTATGTAAAATTTGAATAATATATTTTGACATAATTTAATACTTAAACATAATAACTTGACCGAATCCTCTGTTTTAATAGTTAATAACGTAGATAATAGATTATTTTCAAATTGAACGTTATAAATTTCGTAAATATACTCATATATTTCGTCGTATAAATCATAATACATTAATTGTAGTAAATTAGTGTTAATGTATTCTAACATAACTTCAATAATATTTAATATAAATTCTTGATAATTATTGAAATTATTTTTCACATTTAAATCTATGAAAGATTCAATCTTATATTTTTCAAGTAAATAATGAAAATATACTATGTGTTTCATTATGAATATTTTAAATATAGTTTATATTATAGTTTATAGTTATAGTTATATAGTTATATATTTATCGTGCTATATTACTAAATAGTTTTAATATATTATTTAATATTTAATATAATAATATAATAATAAATCTATTTATCAATTTTTATAATTATAAATAACTTATCAATATTTATTTTTGACTGTTACTTCTATTATAGATTCTATCTTATATTTTTCAAGTAAATAATGAAAAAACTCAATATATTTCATCTTTATTATAATATATATATAGTATTATATATTTATTATATTTTTATGATTATAATATTTATTCATGTATTTTTATAGTTTTTCCTTTAGATTTTTTATCTGATGGTAAGCATTTAACAGTAGATACATGTTTATCATCTTTCTTAAGAATAAAAACTCTTGTGCTATTCTCAAAGTGTAAATTTGGTATATTAGTTATTGTGCCATTATCTTTATCGTAATTTACATCCTTTGTTTTATTTAGTGCTTTGCGATCTAAACATTTAACTAAATAATTTTTACATTTATTGGATTCCTCTTTATTCAAAGTATTATTTTTTTGTAATATATCTATATAAGAAGTTAATTTTTTGATTTTTTGAGTTTTATCTAATTTAGTCCATGTTTCTTTTTGATTTGCGTTGGATTCATTTTCTAAATAATTTGAGAGAGTGCTTTTATTTGTATTATTTATTTCTGGGACAATTTCTGTGCCATTTAAAAGCATCGTTTTATACGCAATATTTTTCAACTCTCTACAATTATCATCTGTAGGTTTCTTCTTTTTTACTTCTAGAACACTTTTTTGAACTATGATTTCATTTATTACATCTTTTAGATCTTCTTTTGAATCTTCTTTTTCAATGTCTTTTATATCTTCTTTTAAATCTTCTTCTAGTTCTTCTTTTGAATCTTGTTCATTTAAAGACATCATATTATAAGTATTATTATTATATAATATAATGTTTCAATTTTATATATTTTCAATATATTAATATATTTAAAAAAATAATTTAAAATAATAGTAACATATAATTGTTTGTCATGAGCAAACAAATAAATTTTAAAAATTATTTGAAATCTATTACTGTAAAAAAAGATACGAGAGTGATTGATGAAACGATAGTGATTGATGAAGAAACAACTGAATATGTAAGAGAGATTAGCAATAATAAAATAATAAATAATAAAAAGCATAAAGAAGTGAAAAAATCATATACAGATTTAGTTAATAAAGTTGATAATAAAGCTAATGATACAGAAGTAAAATGTGATGAAAAGATTATATATGATTTATTTGATAATTATGAAAAACAATTTGATTTAATAAGTAAATTGAATAATAACGTTTTATTTGACGAGAGAAAATACTTTATACAAGAAATAAAAAAGAAACATCAATCTTATAAGCAACAAGATATAAAAAAAGACTATCATGAATATAATAATTTTATAACATTTTTAAATATTATTGAAAAACTTGTTTCAAGTAATATGAAATGCTATTATTGTAATTGTAATACTTTAATATTATTTAAAAATGCGAGAGAAGATTCACAATGGACTTTGGATAGATTAAATAATTATGATGAACATAGTAATGAAAATACAATAATATGTTGCTTAAAATGTAATCTACAAAGACGTAGAAAAAACAGCGAAAAATTCAAGTTTTCAAAACAATTAGAACATAACTTATTAGTATTGAAAAAAATAGATAGTTAAGTGCTTTGTAATAAAAAAATTGATATTAAATTTTAATATTATAATATTAATTTATAAATTACAATGATAAATAATTATTTTTATGAATTATTTTTATGAATTACCAGAAGATTTACAAGAGAAAATTTATTGTATTAATGCACAAAAATATAGAAACGTTATGAATAATGATTTTAAATCCATATTTCGTGCTATTAAATATATAAATAAATTAGTATGTAAAACGGAATTAGAGTTAATTACTTTCATGGATTATAATATTCTAAATTCGTATGAAAATGAAATGACAATTCTTCATAATATAGATATAATACAAGATGAAATAATAGATTATTTTAATGAATCTCCACTAATAAAAACAAATATTACCATATTTTATTTAAACATATTTGAAAAATATTCAGATAATAATGACGATGATGCTGATTATATAATTATAAATATACAAGATACAGTAGATTTATGGCTTTATAATATGAAAGAGATTTTATTACAAAATAACTCAATAAATGACTCAGATAATTGGTAAATAATTTAATTATATAAGTTTTTATTACAAAAAAAATGATAGACATTTTTTATCATCTTTTTTATCATCTTTATTATCATCTTTTTTCAATCTACTTCTTTTACTTCTTTAATATTTAATTCTGTAAAATAACTTTTTAGATTACGTTCTACATTATATTTATCATCATCATTTAATTCATGATATTGTTCTCCTCTTTTTAATTCTACTTTTATTTTTTTATTTTCATCTCTATATAATACAACATTTATTTGTCTTTGTTTGATTAGTTTATTACACAAATCTTTAATATATAGGTTATATTCTGCATCGTTCATATTTTACAAATTTTATACTATTTTACAAATTTTAAAAAAAATATTAGTTAATCAATTTTTTTCTTTTAACTATTTTTCTTTTTGATTTTTTTCTTTTTGATTTTCTTATTCTTTTATTTTTCTTACCTGTTCCTTTATTAATCGTAACAGGATACAAACTTATTGTAATAATTTTATTTATAGCATTAAAAATTAAACCTAATTCGTGTTCTTCTATTCTTTTTTTTAAGAATACTGTTTGAAACATTTTATCTAAATCTTCTCTACTTTTTTTATAATGTTGAAATAGTCTATCTCTCAATTTTTTATGCAAATCATCTTCATCACTATTATATTCATTATCATAATAAATTAAGTGTATTAAACTTTGATAGTTAATATTTATGATATTTATAATTGCTAGTATTTTTTCTATATGTGGTCTAAATAAATTAATAAAATGGTCTAATATAATTATTATATTATCTAATATAAATTTTATAATAACATTTAAAATTTTATATGTGTTATTGAATATTTTTGAAAAATTGGGAAAATTTACGTCTTTTGCTTGTGGATCTTTAAACTCAAATAAATCAAGATATGTTTTAATAGAAACACTCATTTTTTCATAAAAAGATTTTAGATTGTCATCATATACATTTCGGTTTGAATATTGATTTATTTTATATTGAACTGTGTCTTGTCTCTGTCTTTTAAACCCAAGCAAATTCATATTTAGTTATATATATAAGTATTATTAGATTATTATATTATTAAAAATAGTGTCCCATATATTTCCCTTTATTTATAAAACCATATTTACCATAATAATTCACTAATCTCTCATCACAATCCAAAATAACTTTATAACAATTATTTTCTTTTGAAACATTTATCGCATGATTTAATAATTGACTACCTATATTTTTTGCTCGGTATTCTTTTTTCACAACAAAGTCTTCAATATGTCCCACACATTTACCATCATGAATGAATTTTTGTTCTAATAATAATGTTATTGCTCCCAAAATATTAGATGAACTATCTAAATATATAAAAATGTCATGATTAACATTAGATTTGATATTGTATAATACTATGTTAAATCTCTCATAATTTAGCTTTATTTTCTCATCTATATTACTATATAAATCAAGCAATAAAATATATTTTTCAAAAGTAAAATCTATTTCTTTTATAGATTTAATATTTTCCATAACTTAAACTATATTTTATTATAATTTATAATATAATTTATTGTATTTATTATAACTTAAATAGTAATAAATACAATAAAATAATATGTCTAAAAATATCAATACACAAAGTGATTTGTTATTAAATAAATTGTTACAATTCTATAGAGAGAATGATAATTTTGATAAGATGATTAATATTATTAATGGAACATCCAAAATATCTCTCCGTATTGTAGATTGGTTTGTTACAAATTATTCAAAGAAAAATTATATCATTTATACTTTGACTAATACTAATGAACGATTCAAAGTATATAATGACTATAAATTGAAATTGAAAGCATATAGTAAAAAGAAATTTGATCCATTTTGTAGATGGGAGAGAATAGATGTTCCATATAAAAACAATACATGTATTCAAACCACGTTAGGCCAATTGAATTTTTTTAAGTGGTGTATTGAAAATGAAATTATAGATTATATTAAAAACAATTATGAAATTATTGAAAATGATATGAATTTACGGAACAGTTCATCAAAAGTTAAAAATTCCTCATTAAATTCTAATATATCTACTACATCAAATGAAAGTAGTGATTCTTATACTACAAACAGTTCAAACAGTTCAACAAGCAGTAATAAAACACGAAAAAAGAGAGAAGAACTATCTTTAAATGCGTCCAAAGCAATAAAAAAAGAACAAATAACTACAAAACTAATATTCAATTAATAAAGAACTAATAAAGAACTGATAAAAAAATAATTTAGAAAAATTCGTTATTATATAATAAAGAAAAATATTTTATATTATACTTATGGGTAATAGTAATAGTATTAATAAAGTTAATTTTGATTATATTCAAAAAAATATAAATAATAATAATAATAATAATATTTTATTTATTAATACACTTGATTATTCCAAACAAGATTGTCTAATAAAAAATACAATTCCTGCTTCTAAAGAAGAAGAAATATTAAATAAATATTTGAAAGATAATATTTCTATTAAAATTTTAATATATGGAGAGAATTGTATTGATAATAAAGTTATTACAAAATATAACCAATTATATAAACTAGGTTTTACAAACTTATATGTATATATAGGTGGCTTATTTGAATGGTTATTATTACAAGACATTTATGGAGATGACGAATTCCCTACTTCATCCAAAATTATAGATTTGTTAAAATATAAGGGCAAAAACAATACAAAATAAAATAATATATATTAAATGATATTAAATAATATTTACTATGATTTAATATGCTTTACTATATTTGTAAATAATGGAAAATAATGATAAAAGAGAGACAGATTTAGTAATTATGATTATGGCGGGTGGATTAGGGACTCGTATGAATTCAAATATACCAAAAGTATTACATAAAATAAATAATATTCCTCTAATTATTCATATTTTAAATACGTCACTAACCCTTAATCCGTATAGCATTTGTATAATAGTAGGGAAATATAAAGATTTAATTGAATCAACAATAAATAACTACTATACAGAGAAGTATGGTAAAAGTGGTAATTTTAGTAAAATAACTAATAAAAATGAAATAACCTGTAAAATCAATTATATTATTCAAAATGAACCTCTAGGAACAGGTCACGCTATTATGTGTTGTAAAAATTATTTAGGGAAACTTAATACTAATATAAATAATTGTCTCGTTTTATCTGGCGATGTTCCTTTTATTAAAGCGACAACTTTAGAGAAATTATTTAGCGATTTTGATGCAAATATACTAGTTGCGTATAAAGATGATCCGTTTGGTTATGGTAGAATAGTATTTAATAATGATAATAAAAATGATACTTTTTCAAAAATTGTAGAAGAGAAAGATTGCACCGAAGAAGAGAAAAAAATACAACTAATCAATGGTGGTATCTATTTTTTCAAAATAGATATATTATTAAAGTATATTGATAAATTGACAAACAATAATAATAATAAAGAATATTATTTGACACAACTATTTGAATTATTTAGTAATGATAAAGTTAATATTGATTATACAATTGTAGATAATTTATTAGAAATAACAGGTATAAATACAGAACAACAGTTAAATGAATTAGAACAATTATCTTCTACTTTAGAAGAAAATAGCATATAAGGATTTATATAATTCAGTAAAATATTTTATATCTATATTATATAATATAATATAATATATTTTAATGGCAAAGAAAACTAAAAACGCAAGTAAAAATGCAACAAAAAACACAACTAAAAACAAAACAAAACGGGTTAGCAAGACAATAAGAGAACCTAATGATGAATTTATAAAACGAATAAATACCACTTTTATGGAAGCAATAAATAAAATGATTGAATTTGAAAAGATCTACGTAAAACATGTGAAGGATTTAATGAATATATTATTAACAACGCTATATCCAAACGATAAGCTTGGAGCATGGTTTAATAATTACATTTTAAAGTCAAAACGATTAGCACGGAAGAAACATTATTTACAAATAAATAAACTAAAACTCATAGAAGTAATAAAACCATTACAGCCATATATAGTAGGGGATATAACACCGTTCATTGAAAGCTACGAAATATTGGAAGAGTTGTATGATTATATTCCAAAATTTGACGCTGCGACGTCTGTGCATGGAGCGAGTCGTGCTAAAATAAAAAGATTTCAAACCAAGATCAAAGTTATACAAGACCAATTTAAAGAACAGTCACCGCATATTACTTGCGACGTCCAGCCAATCTTGAATAAGCCTAAGCATATGTCTAGATTAACAGAATTAGTAGATAAATTTCATGTTATGGCCTTACAAATCATTAAGTATGTGCATGAAATAAAAGAGGAAAATAAAATAAATTTAGTGATACGGAGAAGAACAGGGTTTTGGTCTAAATCTAATTCGCCTTATTCTTCACCTGCTGAGCAATGAATAGTGCCTAACTAATATTGATTAGTATGTCTTTATATTGTATAATTTATTTTTATAGTATATAATTTATTTTTATATTATATAATTTATTTTTATATTATATAATTTATTTTTATAGTATATAGTATATTTTAATGAAAAATAAAAAGAAAACAAAAATGAAAACAAAAATGAAAACAAAAATGAAAACAAAAATGAAAAACACAATGAAAAATACAACAAAACGGCGACGCAAGGCAAGAGGACCTACTGATGCTGAATTGATAAAGAGAATGAAGGCGTTAGAGGTTTCTGGAAAAAGCCATTCAAAGACTTTAGCAGAGATCCCAGAAAAAACATTAGGCAAATTGGTCTCTAAAGCGATGGAAGAAAAAGGAGCATTTGATCAAGACGCTGTAAATAATATTGTTTTGCGAATTAAAACGGATTCAACTTTTACCAAATTTAGGGAAGCGATCAATAAAACGCTTGAATTTGAAAAGATCTATGTAAAACACGTGAAGGATTTAATGAATATATTATTGTCAACGCTATATGATGGTGATAATCTAGAAGCATGGTTTAATAATTACATTTTAATGAGCAGACGATTAGCACGGAAGAAACATTATTTACAAATAAATAAACAAAAACTCATAGAAGTAATAAAACCGTTAGAGCCATATATAGTAGGAGATATAACACCGTTAATTGAAAGCTACAAAATATTGGAACAGTTGTATGATTATATTCCAAAATTTGAAGCTGCTACGTCTGCACCTGGAGCGAGTCGTGCTAAAATAAAAGGCTTTCAAAAAAAGATACAGGTCTTCAAAGACAAATTTAAAAAACAGTCTCCACAAATTACTTTCAACGAACAATCAATATTGGATAATCATGCTAATATAAGTAAATTCAAACAATTAGTAGATAAATTTCATGTTGTGGTCTTGAAAATCATGAAAGATGTGCATGAAATAAGAGAAGAAAATAAAACAAATTTGGTGACACGGAGAAGAGAAGGGTATTGGTCTAAATCTAATTCGCCTTATTCTTCACCTGCTGAGCAATAAGTAGTGCCTAACTAATATTGATTAGTATGTCTTTATATTGTTTTTTTAATATTATAATTTATTATAACTATAATTTATTATAACTATAATTTATTATAACTATAATTTGTTTTTATAATAATTATTATAATTTATTATACTAATAAATGGATATAAATCATTTATTATTAGATTTAGAAGTAATTAAGCAGTTACTTGAAAATGATAAATTAGCTGTAATAACTCTACCTGGTTCAACAAAATTAAGCGTTCATTCTGTTAATAGTATATCTTCAATAACACGTTGGTATAATAATTATAATAGAGAAGATTGTATTAATTATTTAGAACAATTAACTACTAATATAGTAAAAACGAGTGATTTTATTATTTCAGGACAACATAGCGAAGAAGGTGAAACTATTAGAAACGCAATTGATGCTGCGTTAAATGGTTTAACTAATCTAAGGACAACGTATGTAAAAGATTCAGTAATAACAGCAAAACTTACATTAATAATTAACAAATTTAAAAATGTGTCTAAAAATCTAGAAAATTTTATAAATAATACACTTAATTTTATAAATGAATTAGATACTATAAAAAAGAAATAAGACATAAACTCATTTAGACAATCTTTAGCATTATTATTTAGGAATTAAATATTCAATCATTTAGGAATTATTTAATTATAATATTTAATTATAATATTTAATTATAATATTTAATTATAATATTTAATTATAATATTTAATTATAATATTTAATTATAATATTTATAATATATATAAATGGTTCATCACGAAGAAGGCGGCAAAGAAGCTACTAAAGGAGGAGATTTAAAAGCATTAATGGCTGGATTAGGAGGACAAAATACAGAAACTCTAACTAATAATAGTGGAGTAGGTGGTGAAATTGCTGGTTATGGGGGAACCGAACTAACTGCTTATGGTGGTAGAAGAAGACGAGGTAAAAGAGGTTCAAAAAGACGAGGTTCAAAAAAAAGCAATAAAGGTTCAAGAAAAAATGGTCATAACAAAAAAACACGTAAAGGAAAACGTAGTGCGTGGATTACGCATGTATTAAATTTCTCCAAAGAAAACAATATGAAATATCCTCAGGCGTTAAAAGATAAAAGATGCCGTGCTACATACAAAAAAATGTAAATAAAAAACAAAAAAAAGAATAAAAAGTAAATAATTCAAAATTTTAGATTTATAATTTTAGAAATTATAAATATATTGTGTTATTATAAAAATGGCTAATAAACGAAGTTTAGGCAAAAAGCGTTGCAAAAAAGGCAGCACCCGATGCGTCACGACAGGTGAATGTCACGTCAAGAAGACAGGTGATAAGACTAAATGCAAGAACGGTATGCGGAAGTGTGCCGATGGCAAATGTTATGCACATAGCCGCAAAAAAGGCCTCCTTGTTAAAGAGAAAAAGGTGTTTAAGTATAAGAAACCTCTCACTGCATACGAAGGGTTCTGTCAGGACAAGAATCAACGTGCCCAAGCAAGACGGGAAGTTATTGATGAGGCAGATGAAGAACATGAAGATGAGCTTCCTACTGAAGCCCAGATCCAGAAGAAACTCGATGAGATGTGGAAAGATAAGCAAGACGATAAGGAGTTCTTTGAGAATCACTACAATAAAACAAAAAAATGAGATACAAAATGTAATAAAAAAAGTAAATAATATTATTATAAAAATAATATTATTAAATATCTATAATCATATAAAAATCATATTTTCACTTTAACAATTTAGGAAGTTTTCTTGTTGTATTTTGCTTATATTTTAGATGCTTACATTTAGTAAATAATATATATTCTTGTATTAATGAATCTTTCATTCTTTTAATTTTCGCTTTAAGTTCTTTTACTGTATCTTTTGACGCTTTTTGCGTATATTTATTGTTTTCTAATTCTTCTTGTAACTTTTTTATTTTTTCCATGATTTCAATTAATTCCTCGTTCAACACATTAGCCTCTTCTTTTGATAATGTAGATTTCGTTTCTTTATATTGTTGTTTCTTCGTTTTATAATTTGCTTTCATAGTTTTCACTTTAAGTTTAATAGAATCTATTAATTCTTGTGCGTCTTTTGAAATGTCAGTAAATTTAGTATTTAAATATACCGCATCTCTCAATTCTTCATTATCAATATGAGTCATTAATATTGGAACATTAATCATAATTGGCTGTGCGAATTGCGTAGCATCTTTTTCACGATTTAAATAACTAATATATCCAGATAATTTATTCGCCAAATTTTTTACAGCACTTTCGCTCAATATATTCTCGTTTGTCATATATTGTTTTTTGAATTCTTCTTTATCTGTAGTTATTTTTTCTGATTCGTTTGTTAGAAACATATTTGTTAGAGAAAATAATTCTAGAGGGCTATTAGTGAAAGGTGTTGCGGTCATTATCAATAATTTACATGAATTATTGCCCGAAACTTTATAGCTATTGCTAATTAATTTTTCCATAATTGCCATATTTGGACGTTCAGCGGCTTTCAAATCTCCGCCATATAATTTGTGTGCTTCGTCTATAATTATCAGGGTTTTTTTTAATAAATCGGTTTTGCCGTTTCTCTCAACTAATACCTGATATATTTTATTTTTTCCAGCTAATAAATTGCTGAATTGTTTATATGACATAGGCTCTATCCAACTGTTTGATAATAATTTTTTACGATCACTAATATTTTCAGGGATTGTTAATCCTAAACGCACTTCTTCTTTTATAATAGTATGACATATTTGGTCGAAAATATTCTTCCATACATCACCTTTCAATGTTGTTCGTGTAACCCATAATATAGAATAACCTTGTCTCTCAAAACTTGAAGAAGCGGTGGCTATAGCCGTGCATGTTTTACCTGTTCCGACCGAATGCCATAAGAGGAGACCTTTATATGGTGACTCAGGACAAAAAAATTTACTGACAAAGTTTTGGGTGGGATTAAGTTCTACTTCATTGGGATCTTTTGCTTGGTCACCTTTTTTAGGAATACATTTATTTTCTATTACTAACGGTTCCCAAATGTATTCTTTAGCATTATATACAGATTTAATAAAATCTCTCATAGCAGTAAAACTTAATTTAGAATTTGGAACAAAAGAGTTTTCGGGATGTGTTTTAACATACGCTTTTTTCCCTTCATAATTGGGATACTCTTTTTCAATATCATTTTCAGGAGTTGGTTCTAACTCTAAATCATCCAGATTTTTTTTGGTATTTTTTCTCTCAAATGCTTGAGGAACATATGCATATCTTAACCCCCATTCATAATTTAATTGTGTGCAATATTGAGGAACAGACGCCATATAAAGACATAATGCTTTCCGCTGACTCGTTTTTGGTAAAGCTTTTTTTGGATGTCCGTATTTTAAATACACTCTTTTCATAAAATCTAAACTAATAGGAACATCATTAGATGTTCTTGATTTACAATTTCCTTTACAATTAATAACATTCATGGAAAAATATTTAGATTTTCTATTTAATTTTTTGAAAACATCGTTTGATTTACCTCCACCGCCTTTTAAAAAAACATTTTCTTCATCGCCTTTTAAAAAAACATTTTCTTGGTTTTGGCCGCCTTTTAAATAAAAATCTCTTTCCATAAATTCCATATTTAAGTCTTCCACATTATGTAAATTTTTTGTTAAACCATAGTCGGTAGATAATGCTCCTGCTAGTTCAAATAATTGTTTGCTTAAATTATTCATGGCTTTATCAAATTCACTATATAACATAGTAGAATCATTCACTTTTTCAACATTTTTGAATATCAAAACATCGTCATCTTTTTCTTCTTTTTCTGGTTTGTCAATATTGTATGCTAAAAATCTGCTAGAGGCCATTGTTTCTTGTGTTATATCTGGAGCAGTCAAATAATAATTATATACATATAAAGGCCAACCGACGTTTTCTTGAAATTCTAATCCTTTTTGACCACACGTTCTGGTTGCACGACCTACCGTTTGTTTTAAGTCTGCTATTGTTATTGATGGTTCAAATATATGAACGTATTTTACATCAAATAAATCAATGCCTTCTTTAAAACCACTATCAAAAATTATTAATCGCACATTTTTTCCATGTATATTTACTGGCCGTTCGTTAAACGTTTTTAATACTTCTTTTTTAATTTTTTCATTAAAAGTAGTCCCATAAATACTGTTTGAACTTAATAAAGCAAAATTTTTATAATTTGAAGCTTGAATGTCTAAATATAATTTCATTTTTTGTTGTTTTAAAACTTTTCTAGCTTTTACTATATTATTGTAACCATTTGCCATTAATGCTGATGCTATTATTTTTGCCCCGTATCCGCCTTCTTTTACATCCGAAAATATGAAATGTTTGAATTTATGTCCGTGATTTTTTACATCTTGCTCGTCTAATTCTTTTATATTATTTAAAAGTTGTATCATTTTTGGCGATGCTTCACTTAATTCATTATTCAATTTTACGGGATCAAAAATAGATTTATCAAATTTATGATAATTAGCTATTTTACTAAAATTTTCTGTTTTACGCATACAACTAAATATTTGGGCTCTATTTTTTTTGGTAACCTTTATTGTTTTTTTCTCATCTGGATTTTTTTTGGTATTAGTTTTACAAAAATCATTATTTTTATAACAGTCCATAATTTTAGAATAATCATCACTGTTTATTTTACCGCCTTTATCTGGATGATTTTTTAGTAACCATTTTTTAACTCCCGATTTATCATTTAAATCATATTTACACATAATTGTTTTACATGACATTATTTATTATTATAAACAAATATTATAATATTTTATATAGATTATAATATTTTATAGATTATAATATTTTATATAGATAATAACATATTACATCCTCGAAGCACCATAGTCTTCTTCTTGTGTGGGACCATAAGGATAAGGTGCATCAGCAGAATGTCCATGATCAAAAAAACTTGGTTTATATGTTGTGGGAACTATTGGTGGAGGAGGTGTTGTGGGAACTATTGGTGGAGGAGGTGTTGTGGGAACTATTGGTGGAGGAGGTGTTGTGGGAGGAGGTGTTCTGGTATCTCTACTAAAAAAACGAGGCATACCTTTAAAATTGATCACCCCCCCCCTTAAGCGTCTCATTTTTTTGTAAGTCCTTCTTCGTTTCTTACCTAATGTATTTCTCTTAGTTCGCTTAGTTCGCTTAGTTTGTTTGGTTTGTTTGGTTCGCTTAGTTCGCTTTTTTACTAAAGTTCGCAATTGATTCATTTTATATATTATAAACAAATATTATAATATTTTATATTAATTATAATATTTTATATAGATAATAACATATTATCTAAAACAAATTTATATTCATCTATTCTTTTTTCATGATGATTTAGATCATTTATTATAGTCCAAGTGACTTTATATTTTTTTTCTAATAATTTAGAACAGCTTTGTTGAAATTCTAAATTATAAACTTCGTCTTTGTTTCCACTATAAAAATATAATGGCGTACATGTATTTTTTGTTAATTTAACATATTTATACATATATAACGATTTAATACAAAATAATCCCCCTAATGGTTTTTCCAATTTATTTAATATATTAAATAATAAAGTTCCCCCCTGAGATACACCTAAAATAAATATACGTTTATAACTACCTAATATGGTTGCTTCCCTATTTATAATAGTTATAATACTATTACATGCTAAATTATAATCTTTTACGCTAATTTCATCGATAATATCAATATTATTATTATAAGTATAATAGTTGAACCATGATTTTACATTGTATTGTTTATTATTTGGATAATCAACATCCATTATTGGTGATTCTGGTAAAATGAAATTTATTTTATTATATATTTTATTATTTTTTTTAATATATTCTATATACTCATCAAAATAACTTGAATCACTTCCCATAGGATGTAACATTATAAATGTGTAACTGTAATTTTTCATACTTTCATAAATTTTAATAAATAATTTGCTATACAATTTGCTATACAATTTGCTATACAATTTTGTTTATAAAAAATTGATTTGTAAAAATATCAATTTTTTATCTTTATCTTATCTTTATCTCTCGTTTATCTTATTAAATGTCAAAAATTTATAGATGTTCCTGCAAAAATTCAACAAATGATAAAATTTGCAAAAATAAAACAAGAAATCCGTTTTATATAAATAAGAAACCTATTTGTGCTTTTCATTATTCGCATTATAAAACGGATTATGCTTTAATTATTCAACGTTATTATAAAGGGTATAAAATACGTAAATTATTAAATAATATATATAAAAAACTACCTTGCGATATACAGAAAATAATTGCGAAATATGTGAAAGAACCGCATTCTTATAGAAAATATATCAATACTATTGGAAATATTGTAGAGAAAAAAATTGTTAAAGAAATCAATTTAATAGAATTTAAAATAAAAACAAATGACCCGACAAATATTGAAAAAATGAGAGAAATATTTCTATATTTTTATAATAATCGTGAAAATATAAATAACACTATGAAATTGTACAAAAAATATTATTATACTTTACAAAATAAACATAAATTGAAATATGAAATTATTCCTGCATTTTACAAAAATTATTATTGTGGTCATACAGTTCCTGTAGGTAGTTCTCACGAATTGTGGTCTATATTAAATATTATATTTATTGAAATAGAACATTCTTTAAATCCTGCTTTATTTACGTATAGCGAATAATAAAAGTAAATACATTTTCCATTATTAAATCATAATAAGTATTTCCATTATTTAATCATAATTTTTTTACTATACTTGTATTGTAAGTTAGTTATAGCAATGAATGTTATGCTAAATAAAATTGATTTGCTATAGACAGTTTTCACATTATAGTCCTATACTAAAAAAACGATAAAGACAAAGACAAAGACAAAGACAAAGACAAAGACAAAGACAAAGACAAATGTCAAAAATTTATAGATGTTCCTGCAGAAATTCAACAACTGATAAAATTTGCAAAAATAAAATGAGGATTCCGTTCTTTATAAATAAGAAACCTATTTGTGCTTTTCATTATTCGCATTATGAATATGCTTTAACTATTCAACGTTATTATAAAGGGTATAAAATACGTAAATTATTAAATAATATATATAAAAAACTACCTTGCGATATACAGAAAATAATAGTCACATTTGTGAGAGAACCGCATTCTTATAGAAAATATATCAATACTATTGGAAATATTGTAGAGAAAAAAATTGTTACAAAAATCAATTTAATCAAATCTATTATGAATACAATTGACCTAACAGATATTGACAAAATGAGAGAAATATTTCTATATTTTTATAATAATCATAAAAATATAAATAAAACTATGAATTTTTATAAAAAATATTATTACACTTTACAAAATAAACATAAATTGAAATATGAAATCATTCCTGACTTTTACAAAAATTATTATTGTGGTCATTCAATTCCTGCAGGTAGTTTTCCCGAATTGCGGTATATATTAACTAATATGTTTTGTGAAATAAAAGAATCTTTGAATCCGTATAGTGAATTATAAAATTTTAAACAATAAAAGTAAATACCTTTTCCATTACTAAATCATAATAAGTATTTTCATCGGTATTTTCCAAAAGATCTATATTACCATCAATAACTAAGATTTTTTTGTTTTGTAACCAATATTCGTGATATTTATGACAATCAATTAAATAATTTAAGGGGATATTTTCACCACTACGATTACGTTTTTTTATACGAGCATCACAAATTACTGGTGAAGTTTTAATATAAACCGTTTTAATGTCTTTAATAACTTCGGAAAATTCATCAAACCATTTTAAATATATCTGGTATTCAATATACTCCATTTTTTTAGAATCGTATAACATTTTTGCGAAAACATATCTATCAGTATACATTGAACGTTCCGTAAAAATAATATCATAATCTTTTGACAATGCTTCCTTAAAAAGCGATAATCTACTGATATACGCCATCATTTGAAACGCAAAACTATAGCGCTCATTATTTTCATAAAATTTTTCAATAATATTTTTACCGTTTTCGTCTTTGATTGATTCCCAAATAGATACAGGTTCTTGTAAGAAAGATATTTTATAGTTTTTCCCTTTTTTATTACAGAACTTATCAAAATTTTTCTCAAAATAATGAACGATAGAGGACTTACCAGAACCAATATTTCCATCAAACGATACAATAATAGGTGCCATAGTAAGTAGTTAATTAATACAATGTTATTGCTTGATATATTTTTTATAATTAATCAATTTTTAAAAAAATTTATAATTTTGAATACAAAAAATTTATAATTTTGAATACAAAAAATTTATAATTTTGAATACAAAAAATTTATAATTTTGAATACAAAAAATTTATAATTTTGAATACAAAAAATTTATAATTTTGAATACAAAAAATTTATAATTTTGA
>Ga0214919_10005585_pt1 | contig 17732 bp, 20 predicted proteins | sample LL1503_MetaG_FD_177994 | JGI IMG/M metagenome (GOLD analysis project Ga0214919, IMG submission 177994) | Freshwater microbial communities from Lake Lanier, Atlanta, Georgia, United States - LL-1503 | ecosystem: Environmental > Aquatic > Freshwater > Lake | place: USA: Georgia | collected...
AGTTACGTAAAACAATCGCAAAAATATTCCCGTCAAAGTATTCCAAAGAGCGCGCCAAAACAAAAGACATAAAGCATCGAACAAAGCGCGACGAGTGTGAGTCGGATGAGTCGGAATCCGACGTCGAAACAAAGAAGTCGGTTAAAAAGCGAAATAAAAAGACAAAGCAAGACAAGAAGCAGAAACAGAGCAAACGCAAAATAGAAAGTTCGGATGAAGAATATGATACTGCTGAAGATGAGGAGGAAGAAGGTCGATTTTTGATTCTAAGTGTCGGCGGTGCAAATGAAGACGAATACGACGAATACTCTGAAGTCGAGTCTTTGACTGAGGATACGGCGGAGGAGTTTGATAGTGATGACGAAAAAAAGTTTATGGGCGAAGCGTATGCGACTTGCGAAGTGTATGCGACTTGCGAAGCGAAGGACAAAACTATAGGATTTACGGACTTCGCATACGAAGTGGCAGAAGGTAGTAAATCCGAAATTTTCAGGAGATGCGACATAGGAGCATCGAATGAAAATACCAAGAATAAAAAATCACCAAAATCCAGCAAGAAATATTCCAAGAAATCGAAAGATAATGGCAAGGAAAATGAAAAAGACAAAGCAAAAAATACAGTAGACAACGACCTCAATCCAATTCCTGATAATGTGGAAAGCGAGTATAAAGAAATGCTCGATGTCCGTAAAATGTTGATGGAACAAATGCAGCGTCGTCCTAAAAACAAATTCCTGATATCATCTCTCAATGAATGCAACGACAATATAAAGAAATTGGCAAGAAAAGCACGCCATGAAAACACCAATGCCTATTACAAGTTGGTGAATAGCGATAAACGACAGACCGACGAAATCGATTATTTCAAGCACCGCCTCTCCAACAAAGAGCAGCAAGGTATTATGACTGACCTAAAAGAAATCAATCGCACCATATATTCCGAAAAACCATATCGCCTCTCGATTCTGCAATCGAATATTCCCTCTAAATTCAAAACGGTTGCAATGCAACGTCTGAATACGCTTAAATCGATGGACCCCGGTGACCATGAGTATTATAAAATAAAGAATTGGGTCGACGCCTTCATGCGTATCCCTTTCGGCGTTTACCGCAATATTAATGTGCGAATTACCGACGGAATCGATGTCTGCGACGAATTCATGAACTCTGCCAAGAAAACGCTCGACGACTGTGTCTATGGTCTCAATGATGCTAAGTTGCAGATTATGCAGATGTTGGGGCAGTGGATAGTGAACCCCGATTCGGTCGGTACTTCTATTGCTATTCATGGTCCACCCGGCACAGGAAAAACGTCGATTGTGAAGGACGGAATCAGCAAGATATTAGGGCGAGAGTTCGCGTTCATTGCTCTCGGTGGATGTGGCGACGGAAGTTTTTTAGAGGGTCATTCGTATACATACGAGGGGAGCGCTTGGGGTAAAATCGTGCAGATATTGATGGAGTGTAAGTCGATGAATCCGATTATTTATTTCGACGAGTTGGACAAGGTGAGTGATACGCCGAGAGGACAGGAGATAATCGGGATTCTGACGCATTTAACAGATACGTCACAAAATGCGGAATTCCACGACAAGTATTTCTCCGAGGTGAGTCTTGATTTAAGCAAATGTCTGTTCATCTTTTCGTATAATGACGAGAACGCGGTCAACACGATTTTGAAAGACCGCATGTATCGCATACAGACGAAGGGGTACGAATCGAAGGAGAAAATCACAATCGCCAAGGATTATTTGCTGCCGAAAATACGCGAGCAGGTCAGTTTTAAACCGGAGGAAATCGTGATACCCGATGATACACTGCAATATATTATATCGAGTTCTCACTTGACCAAGGGTGAGGCGGGAGTGCGTAATCTGAAGCGGTGCTTGGAAATCATTTACACGAAACTGAATTTGTATCGGTTGGTGAAACCCGGGAATTCGATGTTCGAGAAGGATTTAGGGGTAAAAGTCGAATTCCCGATGACCGTGAATCGGAAGGAGTTAGATGTGTTTATCAAGAACAACGAGACACTTAACCCGAGTATATTGGCAATGTACTGTTAAGGGAACTACGTTCCCTTAAGAACCCTCCTTTTTGCGCCGGCGAATGCCGGCGCTGAGTTATTTAGATGGTGGGGGTGTTATTCCTTAAGACCCCTCCTTTTTGCGCCGGCGAATGCCGGCGCTGAGTTATTTAGATGGCGGGGGTGTTATTTTTTTGCGCCGGCATACGCACAATTAATATTTTGCCACCATAAACCTATATAAAGACCACATTCAATATTATACGAAATATCCGCATATCGTTGCAATGAATAATATTGAATTCTGCGATGGTAAAGAACCCATAGTAATCTGCCCCCATTGCCAAGAACCTGCTCTAATAAAAATACTAAACTGCGCTGTATTTCGCCATGGAATCCGTAAATACGACGGTCTTCAAATGGACCCTCATGCCCCAAAAGATGTATGTGACCGTCTCGTAAAAGACAACGCGATATATGGTTGTGGAAAACCATTTAGAATCGAAGTCGACGTCAGCAATAATTTGGTTGCGGTAGTCTGTGATTATATATAAAAATATATTTTGCAATATTATATGCAAATGAAACTGTTAAGTATATTTAGTGCGCGCAATGTAACCCTAGTGGTTTTTATTCTCGTCGTTCTTGTATTAGGAACTATTTTTAATACCCACGTTGGTCCTGAGGGAATGGTAAATAAACAAACCCAACAAGAAGGTGTTACAGATAAAAAAGATGTGAAGGAGAATACTGGAAGTTCCATTGGAAGTTCCTTGGAAAAAGCAATGAGTAGTGCTATGGGCAAATCATCATCTGAAATCCCAAAAACCCCATCAACCTAAACTTTATATTCGACTTACGAGATTATATTAATGCCCCCACTATTGTCCCATTATCTGTATCTAATGACGGTAAACCGAGGATGCGTAGAACGCCGGACACGAAGTGGACAATTCCGGAGCGAAGAATGAGCATAGGAATTGGATGATTCTCCAGAGAAACTGACGAAGGAAGTTTCTCCGGAGAATGGTAGGCGTTCAAGGATTCGCTGGAGAGATTTCTGCAGCGCAGTGGAAGGAATCTCGTAAGTCGAATATGAGAAGTATTCCGGACGCGACGCGGGAGGAATACAATCTAACTCCGGAGAACTTAGTTCGAAGGAGTTTACAGTGCTTAACGTCAATAGACTCCTTCATCTTCGCATCTCATGAAAATATTCGCAATAACTATTCATCTGTATCTATCAGAAATATAAATGAATCTTTCAGAAACGTACAACATCCTTTTTTCATTTTGGGTGTTTTGCTGGGCAGTCGCGTATTGTCTGGTTCGCGAATTCATTCCGAAAATCCCTTTAGACTTGTGGGACCCAACATTCGCGTTATTTTTTGCCCTCTCCTACCAATTCTACGTTCTGGTACATATTTTATTTAGGGCAAAATGGTCGCTTCTCCCCATAATTTTAGCAAAATATACAATCATCATTACCGTAATCAAATTAATTCCTCTCTATTTTGTTTGGCGACACAAAGTCAACTGGACAAATAGTATTATTTCATGCGCGATATTATTCCTAGTATACTGCGCGTATATAACACAGAATAATCTAAACATATTTGAAATCTACGATGAAATGACCGAGTCGTATGTTCATAATAAAATTAGATTATTTTCGACTGTAATATAAAAATGTCCGAATTTTATCAGCAAAATCGGATTCCAGCGTCCTACATATTCAGTTACTGGATTTTCGTATGGGCGCTGCTCTTTATATTAGTAAAATACTACTACCTATTTTTGAAAACCCCATTACCAAAGCAAATCAAGTGGTTTAATCCGTCGCTCGTTGTTCTCGTCGCACTGATTTGGAACACCGAATCTATAGCAGAATTGATTGTTCGTAATGTAGGTTATTATGTTGTTTTCAAGTACACGCTGATGACAATTTGTATAAAACTCATTCCTCTCTTGTTGGTCTGGACTTGGGACATTAATCTTTATCGCGACCTGTCTATAATCGCCGCAATATTTGTATTGTACTGTGCATATTTATGGGTCAACGGAACGGATTTCTTTGCGGTTTACGAGGATTTGACGCGGTCTGTTGTGAACGATGAAAAACGGACACCGTTCGAGTATTATTTCACGGTATATGCTCCTATCTTCTGAAAATTTCGGATTTACTGACTTCGTGTCCGGCGTTCTAAGCAAAATAAAGCAAAAATATATAATGTCGTCTAACCTACCTACTAATGTGGTCATATTTATTATACTAATTGCGATTATCGGTGTCGGGGTTTTTATGCCCAGTGTATTGAACATTTTTGGTTCCGACTCATACTCGGACTCAGCAATCGCAGCAAATAATCAATACAATAAAATATGACAATCGAATATATAGACGAAGATGAGAACAAGGGAAATATTAATTATAGGATTATTTATTATTGCAGTTTGTGTAGTTTCGTTAATTTCATTTAGCAATAATATATTGCCCGCATCATCATCATTACAAGTGAATGGGACGACTGTTTTTGAATCAATGAAAGAGGGTCTAGATGGCAATGGAAACGTATCATCGGGAAACATAACCATCACACCAACACCGCCGCCTCCCAACGTCACATTTAATTTTCCAATTACGATTAACAACAACGTCGACTTTATTACCGCGGTTGTTTATATTCTCGCGCAATCACCAAATTCAACTAACGACAAATTATCAATATACAATTTGCAGTCGCTAGTATCACCATTTAAAACGCAAAACGCGGCAACACTATTAGGCGAGATTTCAAACCCAAACAATTTGACAGATTCAAGACTGTTTTTAGAATACATGAATTGGTTTGCGAGTCATTGTCCTCTCGATTCTAATACTTGCACTGGATTGTGTTAGATTTACTAATATAAATTTGCAAAAATATATTCGTAAATTATTGCTAATTTCCACTCGCATTTCCGCCACGGTTTTTCAGCAATTTAATCAACTCCGGAGTCAAACATATTTGTCCATCGGCATTGCTCAACCCCGACGAAACACATCCATCTACACCGTCGACTCCGGTTTTGGTTACTTGACTAAACAGGTCTATAATTGTAGAATCCCTAAATGGCGCATATTTTACTGATTTGGGTTCGTCTGATTGAGGTTCATCTAAATTTGGTTCAAATGCCTCGGTTGACTTGACGGACTGAAGAATGTCTGAAATGAATCCCTTGCTAGGCGACGGGGCAACCTTATTAGATGATTTTGATTCTGGAACGGACTCGTCGGATTTTACTTGTTCAGGTATGTTTGCAGTCATTGCTTCATATTTTGCATAGTTACTTGCTTTGCTATCATACGGCAAATAATTTGAACCAGAGGATAAAAGTAACCCGACAAATGCTACAACCAATACGCCAACTAAGATAAACAATGGGTTTATTTTTGCCATTTATATACATAATCTTATATTTTCATTCGATGCTCCTGAATTGTCCATTTTCATCGGAGACCTATGCTTCTAAATAATACATAAAACCAAGGAACTATCCACCAATTGTATATTTTATGAAACGTTCCCGATAACGACAAATGGGATTTCGGTGATTCGGAATTCGAATCAAATATATGTGTTGTCGTCGGTCCGAATGTCACACTTTTTACACCATTTCGCATCAAAGATGCGCAATTGGCGGCACATTCCTCACTCATAACTGCCCCCGAAGGGGGCGTTTTGAATGATAAAAGGTGTAATATTTCCTGTCGATATTCTCGGTCGGATTGTTGCATAATTCCCTTCATTTTTTCCGAATTAGCGGTTTCGAGTCCTTCTTTTTTCGCTTTGTATGCGTTCCTCCGCGTTTCGAATGCGGATTCGAGTTGCATAAATATGAACGACCCAAACACTACTATTAATACAATTACATACCAACGCAATCCTATAAACCATTTTATGGGTTCAAATGCCATACTAAACATTCGAGATGATATAGAGTCGGATTTAGTCACTTCGTATTCGACGTCCGTAAATGTCGAACCGCCATTTGATGGTTGCAATTCATTCGTTACCGGTTCCATTTGAAATTATATATTCTGCGATTATTCATTTCGATGCTATCGAGTCGCATCGTCCGCAAATCCTATACCGCTGCCTCAGTTAACGGCGCGACGGATTCTTCTACCGCAGACATTAGAGAAAAGTCCGATGGCACATATGTGGATGCGAGTTCACCTGCCGAGGTTAAATGTGTACTTAACCACATATTTCCCAACAGAGTATTCATGGTATCCACGCCGACGATTGCCGCAAGTGATTTACTGATTTCCTCTCGTTTGAAATAAAGTAATAATGCTATGACAACGACTAAAAACCCTAAAGTTAATTGATACTTAAGAGAGGTTTCTGGTTGGTTGGTGATAGTGTTTTTGGGTTCGCTAAACAATTTAAAATTTGAGAGGATTTGAGAAAGTTGTGAATTCATGGTCTTAATAAACTAAAGGAACAATAATGCAGCGTCCTTATCGACGCATGGAAAACAAATCGCGTATAAACACATATAAACATATTTTGCAAAATATCGATTATATACCAAAAATGAATGCCGAGGAGAGATTGAATTTGAAAAAGATGTTAGCACAGAGTCAAGACTATGTAGACCATACAGAGGATATTAGGCGATTAAAACATAGCGGTCTGCTCTTGGATGGAATGCGGGATATTGAAAAGTTGAAACGAGCGAATCAGGAATTGCGGCAATTAAGTCCCGACCAATTCACGGAAATGTGTAAACTTGCTGCTCCTCTCTTATACAATTTGTATACTGACCTTTTTCACAAGTTGGTGAAAGACGAATTGAATCTGGTTATTATGGTGAAATTGATTCGGGTTCTGGAATTGATAGAGCAGGGACAGGTTGACCAGAATGAAGGGTCGGTAATGGTGGGGAAGATACTGAAGGAACTGTATGTGGATAGTGCTGTGAGATTGGGGGATAGACTGGATAAAGAACGAGAGGCAGAAAATCTTACCGAACCGGTTGAGAAACCCGAACCGAAGAATATCAGTTGGCGAAAATGGAAACAGGGAATTGCAAATTAGAGAGGATAAAATATGAGAATCGAATGAAAACAGTAAATCCTATACTGCGTAGAACGCCGGACACGAAGTGGTAGGCGTTCGAGGATTCGCTGGAGAGATTTCTGCAGCGCAGCGGAGGGAATCTCGTAAGTCGAATAACGCGGTTGCAAAATGTATTAAGGTAAGTAACCATACACTGTGTTTAGACAAATGAATTTACCTGTGCGGGGCGTACGCCCCGCGGCGACCGCGTGCGGTCGCAAAAAAAGGAGATGTAAGAGGCAAGTAACCTTGGTTCACTTCGAATGAAGATGTAAGAGGCACTTTGTAGTAACCTTGGTTCACTTCGAATGAGTATTAATAAATAATAATTTACCTGTGCGGGGCGTACGCCCCGCGGCGACCGCGTGCGGTCGCAAAAAAGGAGGGGTCCTAGGGGAACCTTGGTTCCCTAGTAGGCAGACCACTTGTTGTTATTGTACCCATTAATCTGCAATAATTTGTCACGATTTTTTTGCCAGAACGCGATTTTCTGTTCAAGACGAAGGTCTTCCGGAGATTTCGGAATATTATTTCCAGCAGAAGCAGCAGACAATGCCGCTAAATCGTTATTAGACGGTTTCGGTTTTTTCCCAAAACAGTTGGCGCCGAACCGGATATTTGGATTCGCAATAAATCCCCCATTCACACCCGGGCGTCCACATGCATTCTTAGTCGATTCCGATTTTTGCAGTTTTTGCCAAGTTTCTTTTTGTGTAGGGAAATACGCTGCTTGACCGTCTGACCACCCATAATTGCACCATTCGCCGCCATTAGTATACGACGATTCAACCTCGTCGTAAGTGGCAAGTCTAGCACCATATGAAGCGCACACTGTTTGAGCATCGTCGTAAGTAAACATGTTGTTTCCGACATTAAAAACCTCGTTTAAATTTCCGGTTGTCGATGACACCCCAGTAGACGAATTATTTGCAGAAACAGAAGACGATTTTAGATTACCTTTACCCGACGGAGATGTGGTGGCAGTCGCGTCTTTCGCCTTTTCTTTCAAATAGTCCCCTACATCATCCAAAAACTCGGTCATTGAGACCCCAGCAACATATTTCAAAAACACCGAGAATAATATAATAATAAAAAATATCCATGCCCCGTTTTCAATAATAGAAATGGTTATTGGTTTCCCGAACGAGTCCATGGGTATAACTAAAATATAAATAACAATGTAGAGGGTGAATATAAAGAACCCGACCGACAGCAGGGATAATGGCGAATTCAAATACGACTTAAATTGCGAGTATAAATCGCTAATCATTTTCGATTTTTCGCTATCCGACCTATTAAAAAACGAAAACCCCAAATAAATCAGCAAACACATTAGTGCCACGATGTCTATCCATCTCGAAATGGAACTCCTCACACCATCTTTACCTCTCACAATATTCAAAACCAAATAGACGATGAAATATACTGCTAAAAACCATAGAATGATAACTATGTTAGAGTCTGTAAAAACTTGAAACAATGAATCGCTTGTTATTTGTTTATATTGGTTATCACTCATCGAATTATAATATATTTGATTATATTTTCAGGGGTTGCTTAGAAACATTACTATATTTTCCGATAAAAAAGGCAGTATGCTGCAGGTGACACAACTACATTCGGGTTTGGTAGTTCACTCACAGCAGAATCATTAAAACAGTACCATTTATCGTCCTCCGCCATAACAAATGAGGTATAATGCCCGCCCATAATACTGCCTATGTGATTCGCCACTCCAAACAGTTTATATTTGTACGTTTTTGCCCGATATCCGACGACATATTTAGACAAATCCAGAATGTCGAGAGGGAAGTCGACTAATACTTCGTTTTTCCGTACTCCGTCGGGAGAAAACCGTTTCAAAGTCACAATCAGAACATTCGGGAAACTCCAAAATGTAATATTTTTGCGGACCGGTTCTTTCCTGTTCTCCTTTTCATTGAACCAACCCGACAGTAACTCATCTGCCACAAATTCATCGAAACAGTCCAGAATCGTTATTATAGAACTTGTGTTGGAGTTGTTTAGTGTAGGAATCGGCAAATCCAAGAGGCAAAATGATTCCGGTTTATTGGAGTGAAGGGTGTTGCCGTCGGGCGTAAAAAGTCGCGACACGTAGACGCCATGAAAAATGGTAGACAATTCGGAGAACTCGCCTCTCGCATAATTGTCTTTCAACATAGAATAGCATTGGAGTGCTAAATCATCTGTGGTGGATTCGGACGAACCGCGAATGTTCATTTGCGTCGACCGTTTGCGTGAGGTGTGAATACATTCAATCATGAACAGCAAGAATTCGGTCAGGTCGTTTTGTGCCCAACCAGTGAATAGGTCGCGACCTTTTATTCTGGCAATATCGTGTATCATTTTTACGAATTTGACTGGTGTCGCCACTGGACTGGGCATTTTGCCTCTAACATCCAGCATCATATCTCGCAGTTCTCGCCATTCTCGGAAAACGTCGTGGTCCAGACTTGTCGAAGGGTTATCCGACACCTTATCGTGCGGGACATCTTTCAATTCTCTCGTATAATTCAATAACTGTACACACGAATTTAAAAAGCACGTATTCCCTAAATTAGTTAACCCACATGGTAAAGGCGAAGGCGAAGACATTATTATTGACTGTTGGAATGTATATAAACGTCGCTATTTGTTTAATAGTATTATTTTGAATACAAATGAACCGTCATTCAAGAAATTCATCCTCTCAAGAAACTGCTTTTCAACGGTGGGATTTAAGAACTAGGCGACTAAGATTAATGACAGACATCATGGAGGACTACCAAGATAATGTGCGGCGTATGATTCGGTTGATGGGTTGTGAATTGGGGATTTCAAATCATGTTTATCCCGGTAGTGTAAATTCCGACGAATGGATGAACCGTGTTTCACAGGCAACCACAGATATGTATTCACCGGAAACGCCTAGTGAAGAAAGACCGAGAGAACCGGAAAATGCACCATATTCATTTAATGAAATGCCTCCCAACCGTGGAATTGTCTATACCCAGACAATAACGCCAGTTGAAAACCAGGGTATAACCGAAGAGCAAATTGCGAACTCGACGGAATTAGTGCAATACGATGTTTCTATGAACGAACCGCGGTGTCCCATCGCACTAGATAATTTTGTGGTTGGGCAAAATATATTGCGAATCAGTTCGTGTGGTCATATATTTGGCGAAACCTCGTTGCGTCAATGGTTTACAAACCACAATGTATGTCCTGTTTGTAGAACGGTTGTCGGAGGAACTTCAAACAGTTTTGCAGATGTTTCTGGAAACAGTACAGCATCATCCAACATATTAACTCAAATTGTTAGCAGTCTTGTGAGCAGTTTAAATGGTGTGAGTGCAAACTCAAATCAAATATATGAAAGCGAGTTTGAATTCAATGTAAACGACTTGATGGATGCCTATTCCCAGTTGAATAATTCACCTGCAAGTTCGCGATAAATAGCAAAAAATAAAAAAGTGTTGTTTTTTATTTTTATTTTGTTTTTTTTATATTATATTTAATATTTACCTGATACCAACCTCTCTATTAATATAAATATACAGTGTCATCGTCGTCGATATCCATCGCATCGGGGTCTAAAGGGGCAACGACGGTTTCTTGGTCTTCTGGGTCGGATTCATCATCGTCGGACTCGTCGTCGACTTCCAGTTCAGAGTCGCTGTCGTCTACTGGCGAGCGGTAGTTGCCTCGATACATATTAATATTAGGGTGAGGAGCGTCGGTCATGTCCATTTCGTCGCTCATATCCATTTCGGTCATATCCATTTCGGTCATGTCCATTTCGGTCATATCCATTTCGGGAAAGATGAGAGCATCTATTCTACGCGCACCTTCGTCTTCATCATCTATGTCTGGGAAGACCAATGAATATGATTGCTCGTCTTCAGAATCGGAATCCACCATCACTCGACCACGCTTGCGGCGAGGTGGTGCACCAGGTGCGACTAGTTCTCTGACGGGGCGAGGGGGAGTTAAAGGCATAGCAGTGTTCATTTCTGGTATAGAGTTATTGTATTGATTCGTTATATAGTTATTAATAATAATAGTCGGTTGTTGTTGAGGCAAAGGAAAAGCAAATGGGAATTGATAGTTCATTATATTTAATAAGTGTTGTTTGATTATGTCGCCAATCCATCAAGAATAAAAAGTCGTTCAATTTTTTGCTAAATTTCCAAACCAGTCCCCACTGCGATATCGATTATACAGAATGCTGTCTGTGCGATAAGCAGAATAAATATTATATTCACCAGAGGATGTGACCTTGAGTGCTTTGTAAATGCGATTAATCATGAAAAGGGCGTTAGTGACAAACACCGTCGTCGTAGTATTATTGAGATAGTTCTTCTGTATAACCGTGCAACTAATACCCGCGTTTACAAAAAACACTAGCAGCAAAAATTGTGCGAATATGCGATACACGCGGTTCAAACTCAATATCTTGCGCCTCTCGTCAGGTTGCATATCAGAAATCATCTTCATCAAATAATCTTTGTCTGTAGGATACGATTTGTCCGCAATAAAATACTGTTTCACCAGTGTCTCTCGCATCCTCTCAATCGAAAACATCGCACAAAAATAGAGCGCCATGAAAATGTTCATTGATATCGCGGTTACCTCTAAATCGTCTGTCGGCATAATATTTTGCAGAATAGTACAAGAATACCCGCCGCAATTCTGAGGTACGAAAACAATCAGAAAACTGCTAATAATGGTTCGATATGCTTCGAAGCAGGTGAATATGAAGATGATGGCATTTTGCGAATTTGTCATACGCCCGTCCGGGTTTTCTAAGAGGTTGTCGATGAAGTTGGTGAATATTTCATTGCAGGTTATTGGGTTGGGCGTTAATTCCACATTCGACTTTGCGAAGAGCGCCGGACACGAAGTTATAGGATTTACGGACTTCGAATGCGAAGTGAAGGAAGGTAGTAAATCCGAAATTTTCAGGAGATGCGACGCAGGAGCATCGAATGAAAATGGACAATTCCGGAGCGAAGAATAAGAACTGGAATTGGATGATTCTCCGAGAAACTGACGGAGAATGGTAGGCGTTCGAGGATTCGCTGGAGAGATTTCTTTAGCGCAGCGGAAGGAATCTCGTTTCGACTTACGAGATTCCCTCCACTGCGCTTCATTTTCATTCGATGCAATATTGTCTTTTCGAGTTATATGCGAACCATATTTTGACGATTCGGATTCATTGAAATCGTTTTGATTTTCCAAATCCAAGAGGGATTTTATGCTCACCTTTTTGTTTATTTCGATGTGTAGGGATTCATAGTTGGAAAAACTTTGGACATTTTTGCGGATATAAATCGGGCGATTGCTTACTCCATCATATAATTCGTCGAAATCATCCATATTGCAAATATATATTACTTGCCTATCCAAAAATGACACATCAAATATTGCTGTGTTATTTTTGTCGCTTAGATGTCGCCCAGAGAAATCGTATTCTTAGATGTCGCCCAGAGAAATCGTATTCTTAGATGTCGCCCAGAGAAATCGTATTCTTAGATGTCGCCCAGAGAAATCGTGTTCTAAGTCCAGAGAAATCGTATTCTTAGATGTCGCCCAGAGAAATCGTGTTCTTATCCGAAGTATTTTTGCGGCGGTTTGTACGTTTAGGTGCGTTCATATTTGACATGTCGCGTAGAGAAGAAATACTTACCATCGACTCATCTTCTACTCGAATTCCCGAGTTTAATATACTGGGTTGTTCGTGAACATTAACGGTCTTCATTTTTAATCCCGATAAAATATCATCGACATCGTTTTGCGGTCCTCTCATCTCTGGTCTTTTCTGAACCGTGTTCCTTACTTCTGAATATCCGTTGCCAATATCGACACCTTGCTCTTTAAACATTGGATTTGTTGGGTTGATTGCACCTCTCCCCATTGCAATATCCGGTCTGTTTGCAGGATTTGCAGTAGCAGAATAATTACGTCCAGGTTCTTGCGTAAACTGCATTGCCCCGGGTCTGACTGGTGGTGGTTGCGATTTTGTTTCAATAGGTTTAGGAGGAGGTCCAAACGACGAATTCACATCATCTTGCGATGGATTCATCAAATTTGAAGCAAAGGCAAATCCGGGACTCTGTTGACTCAGTGCTTTCACTGTCGCGTCATTGAATGTCCGCATTAACTCTGGACTTTGCCGAATAACATCGCCGAATGCGGGTGCGGCAGAGGAAAGTGCTTTATTAGAGAATCCGACCACGGCAGCACTAAATCCAAGACGCATGATAAGCGACACTTCCGGTGCCAATTTGCCGCCCTTGTACTTATCGTGCAATTCGGAGAAAATCTCTTCGTATTCAGGTAAATCCTCTGACACTTTTTCGCCCCAACCGTCTAAACTGACGCCGAAAGGGTCAAATGCGGCATTTGCATATTCGAGAGAATTGACTAAAGTAATAAACCACCAACCCTGCAATTTAACACTATCCTTTTTTCTCTTATCCTCTAAAGCGCCTTCGTATTCATCTTCCACTTCTTCATAAGGCGAATCCATATTGAAACTGCTGGGGCGTTGTTTCAACTGACCCGCCTCATACCACTCTTCCAACTTCTTAATCATCTCGCGCTTCTTTCTGCGTTTTTCGCGGTCGGACATATTGTTTGTGCTGGAAGGACGTGAATATCCGTTAGAGGGGGGAATATCGCCGACTTTGGTGAATCCGTCCCATGTTTTCGTGTTTCCTAAACTGCTTGTAGTAGACTGTCCCAGTTTGGAATCATTTGGTTCGTATCCTCCCGTTGTTGGTTGCTCTGAAGAAGAAGAAGAAGAAGAAGACCCAAACCCGAACAAACTCGATGCCATGCCGCTAATGGACTTCGTGGTATCGCCGAAAAAATCGCCAGTTCCGGTGTTAGCGCCGGTGCTAGCGCCAGAACCAGCAGATAAATGATTCAATTGCGACTCAAGTTTATCCAAATCCGCGAAATCGACGTTAACCTGTTTTCCGTTGCTACGCTGATTGTCGTTCATGAACATTTCAATTCCGCCGCCGAAATTAACCGACCTAGGTTCAAATGCCGTATCATCGCGTAAATTTAAAGTAATAGGAACCGCCGAATCTAAATCGCCTAAACCAATATCAATTACCTCCATTGTTTATGATAGGATTACACTATTTATTTTTAAGTCTTCCGCGCATAATATTAATTTATTGTGTTTCAGGAACCAAATACCCTGCAGAAAGCAGTCCGCTAAATCGTCGCGTTTTTTCGACTTATCGAAAACCTGCTCCCATCCTTTCATTTCGGGATTCGCCGCAAAAAATCTACGACAAACCTCGATTCCGTCCGATTTGTTTGCTTTGTATGACTGTTTTTCTTTTTTAGGAATTATAGGATTTACTGACTTTGTATGCGAAGTGACGGAAGGTGGTAAATCCGAAATTTTCAGGAGATGCGACTCTTGAGCATCGAATGAAAATGTCTCGTCCTCTCGTCTTTCTGTGGAAAATCCCTTGAGTTTGTTATGAGAGGATACGAACTCAATGTAAACCGCATCCCCAAACCGCATAATAAAATACTGTGCAATCATGCCCTGGATAGTCTTCATTCGAGCAGCAATAGTTGATATTTGATTCTCGATGACCACGTGTGTGACATCGGCGATAGCGGGGTCTCCGTCCAATTGCCGCCTAATAGCGCGCCCGATAGTGATTAAATCGGTTTCCCCCGCGGTTTTCGCCTTTTCTGTCGGTTCGACGGCACTTCGATAGCATTTAGTCTCATAGTGCGCAATGATCCTCTCAATCAATTCCGATTTTTTTGGTTTTTTGGTTACCAAATCCACGCCAGGAAACAACAATGCATATTCTTTATTTAATTCGGGCAATTTTAATTTGTTGATATGAGAGGTTGTATGTTGCCGTTTAGGAATAATCCACTCGCTGTGCATTTTAGCATGAAAGTCGCAATATGTTGTGTCGGGGGTGCCAGGAACTGACCATTTTGCTATCTTGTTACACGGGTGCTCCGCGTCTGTTTTACGTTTTCCCTTGATAGGTTGACAGCAATATTTATTTGCTGGGGGGTCGGTGGACGCGAGAAGATTCGCGCAGTTCCATTCGGGTATAGACCAGGTGTTTTTTTGGGGTTGTTGAGAGAATGGCGTTGTAATTGAGAAGTATTCCGGACGCGACGCGGGAGGAATACAATCTAACTCCGGAGAACTTTGTTCGGAGGAGTTTGAAAACACACAGTAGGCAAGGTTTTTAATACCAACGTCGAAACTGACAAGTCGCATAATAAATAGATGATTCATAGGGAATCGTTTATTTAACTTTTATGATAGTATTTTGTGTTATATAATATTCTTTTGCCACTGCAACAATTCTGCCTGTGTAATAACCGGAGTAACCGTCCTCGCTGCCAACTGTTCCCTCGACAAATAATTCGCCTTTAAATCGCTCCCAAATTTGCCAAAACCGTGCTCAGGTTGGATATAAGAATTGTATTGTGCGGGTGGCGAAATCGATTTGGGCAATCCAGCAAAAATAGGTAAATAGGCAGAATTATTACCGCGTCTCACACCCAATTCAGTATAACCGCAATCATTTGCTGCCTCTGCAAAATTGTGTTGAATAATCGACGGTGCGTTATGTGTCAAATATTTGCGGTATTCCCAATTCGAAGTAACACCGCTAGATTTAAGCAAATGATTGTTTTCAATTGCTTCGGGTTGCCAAGACGCGATTAGTGCGCGTCCGTCATTCATCAACGGCGGAAATCCAGGGTAAACATTATTTGCTGCATATCCTCTCGCAGATTGCGGCAATTCGTGTGCTGTCGGATGTACAATCGCAATTTGTTGAGTCGCCAGTCCATCTAAATCTCGGTCATCTAGGTAAGTAAACATTTGAGTTGGAGGTTCTTATATTTTATACAGGTATTATTGAACATGAGATTCGTTGATTAGCGATATGAGTTCGGGTTTTTTCATTTTGCTAGTATCTGCCGAGATACCGTGTTGAATCGCAATCGTTTTTAATTGATTAATATTCATTTTGCGGAGTTGGTCGATGGATGGTCGTTGATTGAAAATCGTCGATTCTGATACATAAGAAACAGTCTCGACCACAGTAGATTCGTCTACCACCGCAGTAGATTCGTCTACCACCGCAGTAGATTCGTCTACCACCGCAGTAGATTCGTCTACCACCGCAGTAGATTCGTCTACCACCGCAGCAGTAGATTCGTCTACCACCACAGTAGATTCGTCTACCACCACAGTAGATTCGTCTACCACAACAGACTCATCATTAACCGCAGACAAATCCTCTTCCACTAAATTGTGGTCATCTAATATTGCAATATTTAAAATGGGAGAAGTCACATCAATAATATCTTCTAACTCAAGTTCTTCATACTCTCTATGCTCGGTGTTTGATTCGTCACCGGAATCACTTTCTTCCGAACTCTCCGATTCCGAATCTTCACTATCATCCGAATCTACATCTGACACCACAATTTTATTATCGGTCTTCGCCTCAGATGCCGCAAAATCAAGAGTGATAACCTCTCGTTCAGCAAAACGATTATTTGGTGGTTCCACATCTACTACATTTACTTCTGGTACGGATTTTGTCTTTATTTCGAAGTTTGTCACAGGCACGTTCACCGGTTCGTCTTTTTCGGTACTGACTGCTAAACCGAACATTCCTCTCAATGTTTTGATTTCTTTAACCACCGCGGTCAGCAATCCGTACATGGATTCGCTCTTTTTCTCTGCCACACTTATTCTATTTTTAAAGTGATACACCAGGAAAAGAACCAGCACAAATACTAATGCTAAACTAATAAAAAAGAAATTTTCGATAAACCCGAAGACACTCATTTATTATGCTAAAACAAAATATAACGCTTAATACTACGAAGAATATGTTAGTATATTATAACAAAAATTGTATTAAATCCGCATATCATGTCTTCTAATACACCGCCACCACCACCGACGCAATCCGACAACACGTCTATTTTCGACAATATAACCGGTATATTTAGCAACAAAAACATCGTAATCATCATTCTACTCGTGTTAGTTATTCTTTTATTGATAGGAATCAATTTGCTGCAAATCACAGGTACACTCGTTGCGAATATAGCGGACCCGCTTGTTCCTGCTTTCCGCGATTTACTGGCGATGATAGGATTTACCGCAGGAGGACTTTTAAATGGAACTGCCGATGTAGTAGCAGGAACAGCAGAACTAGGCATTGATATTGCTAAAGGAACGACGCACTCGATAGGCGACCTATTGATAAATTCTGCAAATCCTGGCATCGACTCTTCTAAACAGGCAAGTCTAACCGACATCATTGGTGTTTCGCGATTATATGGGTCATATTCAAATCTTGGAACAACGCCAGGACCAACTCCAGTCCAAACAACCGTTCCTACGGTGACGTCGATTAGCAGTCAAAAACCGAAGGCGGGATGGTGTTACGTCGGAGATTTTTCGGACGCAAGAGGTTGCGTAGAGGTTACGGAGCACGATAAGTGCATGTCTGGGCAGATATTTGCTAACCAGTCGGAGTGTTTGAAACCACCGACCAAATGAAAAT
>Ga0214919_10005586_pt1 | contig 17728 bp, 14 predicted proteins | sample LL1503_MetaG_FD_177994 | JGI IMG/M metagenome (GOLD analysis project Ga0214919, IMG submission 177994) | Freshwater microbial communities from Lake Lanier, Atlanta, Georgia, United States - LL-1503 | ecosystem: Environmental > Aquatic > Freshwater > Lake | place: USA: Georgia | collected...
AATCGCGGAAGTCTTTGCGGAATGCACCGACGGAGAACACGCCGGTCTTCGCGAAGTAGTATTCAAGCGAGACATCGTAGGCGTTGGTCTGCGTGGGCTTGAGCGCGGCATTGACGGTGGTGATAGCATAGGTGCCGGATACTAGGCTAGTGTCAGGCAGCGTGGTGCTCGGAATGATGTTACCCAAGTCAGGCCGGCCGATGGAGCGGGCATAGGCCGCGCGGGCGACGATGTTGTGAGTAACGTTATAGGACGTGTCGAAGCTCGGGTAGTAGCCGTCGTAGGATTTGGAGCGAATATCTCCACGGTCTTTGTACTGAGCGGCGGCGCGAGCGGCGACGTCCGGATTCAGCACCTGTTGGCCGGCGGCGTTGGTGATGTAGCCGGCGCGCGGGTTATTAAGAACGCCATAGCCTTTATCTTGAGTACGCTCGAAGCGAACACCGCCGGACATACGGAGGCGGTTGGCCCACATACGCGCGTCAAACATGATGTAGGCGGCGCTGATGACTTCGCGGAAGTATTTCGAATTGGTCGCGCTGTTGATCGTGGGATTGGCCGTGCTCGCGAGAGCGAAATATTCGGGGTGCTGCTTCCACAGCGTGAAGGCGCTGTAAGCGTCAGGATACGGGACCTGCGGCGTGCCAAAGAGGAAGGGGACGGAGGCGTATTGCGGGTCACTGAGTTTATAGAGGCCGGCGTTGTCGTCGGCGGTATTAGCGACGCCATCAGGCCCAACGAAATTCCAGTTGCCACGGTTATCGAGTCGGATGTCGCGGGTTTCTTCCTGGAGGTTGAGGCCGGTCTTGAAGGTAACGGGGAACGAGAGACCAAGATCGCGCTTGGCGTTAACGCGGGCGGTCTTGAAGACGTCAGCCGAGTCGGCGGGATTGAAGTTAACGTTGGAGATGTTGTAGTTTGACGCGTTGGCGAGATCGATTTTATTCACGCCCGCGGTGTCGTAGACGGTGATCGAGGTCGGCATCAAGTAGCTGCCAGCGGCGATACCGGCGAAATTGACCGTGGGGCTAGAAGCCGCAGGGGCGCTCGGCGTACCACGGAGCGTGAGAGTGACGCCGTTAAAGTGGGCGTCTTGTTCGTCGTGGTAGTGATTCGTCGCGTGAGAGAAGGCGAAGCCGCCGTCGATTTTCCAGATGGGGCCGTTGTGCTTGTAGGTCGTGTCGGTCGCGTAGGTATAGCCGTATTTGTGGCGGAACGAAGTGCCGCCGAGAACGACCGAGCCTTTGCCGAGCGCGCCGTTGACGAAGTCGGGGCTAAACGCAAGGGGTGCCGTAGAGGAGCCGACGTCATAGGTGACAGGGCGATTGCTGAAGGAGGCGTTGTAGTAATTCCACTGAGCGCCGACAGAGACAGTGTCTGTTTTATTCAGGCGGAGGTCCACGGTGCCGCTGATGGATTTGCGGGCGTTGTTCTTCGGACCGTCTTGAACCTGGTAGCTGCGCAGGTAAGGGCTGGTGGGGCTGGCGGCTGGGCCGATCGCTGCGGTGGCGTTGGGAGCCCAGTTAGGGTTGGAGCGATGCTGGGGATAATAGATATTAGATTCAAGCAGGGCCAAGGTGTAGCCAAAGTTTCTCGAAACGGGATTGATATAGACAAAGTCGAAGCCGGGTTTGATTTTTCTGGATGATTCGTTGGTGGGACCGCGGGTTTTTTTGAAGTCCTTTTCGTCGCCGTTAGCGCTCACGAAGGCGCGATAACTAAAGGAGGCTTTGGCTTGGTCAAAGGAGCTGCGCGGAACCAGGTTGATCGCACCACCGAGAGCGTCGGCTGCGGTCTCGGGCGAGCGAGACTTAAGAACTTCGATGCGGCCGGCATTATTGATAGAGATCTGCTCGAGCTCGAAGGTCCGGCCAGCGGAGGAAGAGTTGGCGCTGGCGATACGGTTGCCGTTCAGCGTAACCGGGGTGTAATTGGCGGGAACGCCACGCACGGATATAGTGCGGGCGTCGGGCGAGACGTAGTCGATCGTAACGCCGGGCAGAAATTTCACGAAGTCGCCGAGATTACCCTCGGTGATGTCGCCGAACGCGTCAGTGGAGACGACGTTTTTGATCGTGGACGAAAAACGTTGTTCGTTAATCGCGATAGAAGCGGCGTCCATTTCGACGGCGGCGGCGACCTTGAAGGGGTCGAGCTTGAGCACGTCACCGTCTTTATTCGCGGTGGAGGACTTAGTGGAAAGATTGATATCGAGGTTCACCGAGACACCCGCGGAGACAGCGACGGTGATTGATTGATTCGAGAGACCGGTATAGAAAGCGTTCACCTTGGCGGCGCCAGCGGGAACGTTGCTCAAGCGGAAAAGACCAGACGAATCCGTGAACGTTTCAAGCGAGGTGCCCTCGACGGTAACGCGGACGTTATTGAGGTATTTGCCGTTGTCGGTGTTAAGGACGCGGCCTTCGATAGTACCGGTGGCGGCAGTCTGAGCAGGCGCTTGGCCAGCAAAGAGGAATAAACCTGCCAACAACGTGGTCAGGCGCAAGAGAGTGCGGAGGGTTTGGGTGGGTTTCATGTCGGGTTATGTTCTGGTTCTAACGGGTTACATATGTTCTGCGACCTCGCGGCCCCAGTGCATCGGGTTTTCTTGGTCTAAATTGTGGTAAAAAAGAGCTGGAAATACTGCATCTTAAGTCCTCTCCAAAACCCAAGAGTGATCGAGGAATGCCCTAGAGGTGACTTGAGGAGAAATCGTAAAGGATCAGCCTGCGGTTCAGGCTGGGGAAAGTCAAGATCCAAGGGACACGTGTCCGCATTTTCAGCATGACTTTCCGTGCGGGTATGTTCACACAAAACCCACATGGAACACCCCTCCTCATCTTCGGACATGACTCGTTACCGCTGGGTCGTCTGCGCGCTACTGTTTTTTGCCACAACGATTAACTACATCGACCGGCAGATTCTTGCTCTCATCAAACCGATTTTAGATGAGCAACTCCACTGGACGAACGAGCAGTTTGGTTACACCAACGCATTTTTTCAGCTTTCCTACGCGGTCAGCCTGATGATCTTTGGCTGGCTGGTCGACAAGTACGGCACCAAAATCGGCTACGCCGTTTCTATCGCGGCATGGAGCCTTGCGGCCATGGGCCACGCCTTTGTAATGAGCATCGGCGGTTTCTATGTTGCCCGCGTCATGCTCGGCCTTGGCGAGGGCGGTAATTTCCCCTCCGCAATCAAGGCCGTCGCCCTCTGGTTTCCCAAACGCGAACGAGCTACTGCCACCGCAATCTTTAACTCCGGCACCAACGTCGGTGCCATCATAGCTCCCCTCATCGTGCCCGCGATCGCGCTATCCTTGGGCTGGCACTGGGCGTTCATCTTCGCGGGTATTGCGGGCTTCGTTTGGTTGTTCTTCTGGTTTCCCTTTTACAACGTCCCAGAGAAAATCAAAGCCGCCAACGCCGCCGAGCTCGAACACATCCGCAGCGATCGCGACGACACCAGCCGCGATGGCGAGAAAGTTGCCTGGTCTGGCTTACTCGGTTACCGCCAGACCTGGGCCTTCATCGTCGCCAAGGCGCTCACCGATCCAGTCTGGTGGTTTTTCCTCACGTGGCTACCCGACTTCTTTAAACAGACGCGCCACCTCGATATCAAACAAAGCGGCTACATGCTCGCGACCATCTACGGCATGGCGACTGTTCTTAGCATCTTCGGCGGCTGGGTCGTCGGAGCGCTCGTGAAATCCGGCTGGACGGTGACCCGCGCGCGCAAAACCGGCATGTTCATCTTCGCCTGCTGCGTGATCCCGATTATTTATGTGAAAGACGTGGGCGACTGGACCGCCGTCGTGCTGATCGGCTTTGCCTGCGCCGCGCACCAAGCTTGGTCGGCCAATCTTTTCACGACTGCCTCAGATATGTTTCCCAAACGCGCCGTCGCCTCCGTCGTCGGCCTCGGCGGCATGGCTGGTTCCTTGGTTGGTTTCTTCTTCCCGATCATGGCCGGTAAGCTCCTCGATAAATTCAAATTAGAAAATAACATCTCCGGCGGCTACGGTGTGCTCTTTGCGATCTGCGCCGGAGCCTACCTTTTGGCCTTCGCGCTCCAGCACATCCTCGCGCCGAAGTTCGAGATGACCAAACTCAAAGAAGCCTGAGTCCCTCCCCTACCACCGCCTTCCCTGATTCCCCTGGGTGAGGGATCGGCGGAGCAGTCATTGACACCGCCTCGCACGGGCGGAAATCTTTCGGGTTGAATCCACCGTGAGCAAAGCGTCCCCCTCCTCCCCGCTCCCGCAAATCCGTTCCACGGCGGATTTTGCCCGCCACGTCGGCCTCGCCCGCACGACCGTTTCACGCGTGCTCAACGGCCAACCCGGACTCAAAGCTAAAACTATTGAGCGCGTTCAAGTCGCGATGGAAGCCACCGGCTTCACGCCCAACGCCTACGCGCTCCACCTTAAAGGCAAACGCACTGCGACCATCGGCATCTGCATGGAGGATCTGCTCACACCGCCCGCCGTGCGCAAACTCGCCGCCCTCCAGCGCCTTCTGCGCGAACGTAATTACGCCTCGCTCATTGAGGTACTCGACCCCGGCGAGAGCCGCCGCGTCGTCCGCCATTTTCTCTCCATGCGCGTCGATGCCGTGGTGTTCATCGGACATTTCATACCCGAAGAAATTGCCCAACGCCTTACCGAACTCAACGCCCACGGAACACCGCATCTCATCATCGACCACGCCGGCATCGAAGGCGCCAACACCGTCTCCCTCGACCGAGCCTCGGGCATGATCGCCGTGATCGATCACCTCGTCAGCCTCGGCCATAAAAGCTTCGGGCTGCTCGCTCTCGGCGGCACCGCTCGCACCGTACTAGAGCGCCTTCACGGCGTGCACACCGCGCTCGAGCGCCACCAACTCGACTTCGATACCTGCACCCATTCCCGCGATCACCTCCACGTACGCACCAGTGATTTTGAATACGGCCGCGCCCTTGCTGCGATTTTCGCGGCCGAGAAAAAACACCCCACCGCCTACATCGCCCGCAACGACGAGATCGGGGTCGGCGCGCTCCACGGGTTTCAAGCCGCCGGTCTGCGCGTTCCCCAAGATATTTCCGTCACGGGCTTCAACAACCAAGACATCTGCGCCATGACCACGCCTGGCCTCACCAGCGTGGATCAACAAGTGACCACCACCGCCGAAACTGCCGCCGAACTCATCTTGAGCCAACTCAACCTACCGCTCCGCCGGAAGCCCTGGGTGCGCACCATCGAGCCGCAACTCATCATCCGCGGTTCCACCGGCCCCGCCCGCCGCTAAACCCAACCGCGCATCTTCCCGTGAGTTCACCCGTTGCTCCCGCCACCGATCCTGTGCGCTTTCTGCGTCGCCTCGGCGAGATTTTGCCGCCCGCACGCGTGCTCGCCGGTCCAGCGCAACTCGCCGCTTACGAGAGCGACGGCCTCACCGCCTTCCGCACCGCGCCGCTCGCCGTCGCCGTCCCCGAAACCCAGGCCGAGGTCATCGCACTTGTCCGCCTCTGCCAGGCTGAAAAAATTCCCTTCGTGGCCCGCGGTAGCGGCACTAGTCTTTCCGGCGGTTCCACGCCCGTTGCCGGTGGTCTTGTCATCACGCTCAATCGCCTCAACCGCATCCTCCGCGTCGACCCCGCCCAACGCGTGGCCGTTGTCGAACCCGGAGTGATCAACACCGCCGTCACCCTAGCCGTCGCCTCCTACGGTCTCCACTACGCGCCTGATCCGTCCAGCCAGTCCATCTGCACCATCGGTGGCAACGTGGCTTTCAATTCCGGCGGAGCGCATTGCCTAAAATACGGCATGACGTCCAACCACGTTCTCGGCCTCAAAGCGGTCCTCGCCACCGGCGAAGTCGTCGAATTCGGTGGCGCTAGCCGCGAACAACTCGGACCCGATTGGTGCGGCTTATTCGTCGGCAACGAAGGTCTTTTCGGCATCGCACTGGAAATCACATTACAACTTTTACCCCGGGCAGAAGTGTTTCATACGGTGCTCGCCGGCTACCGCACACTCGAGCAAGCCGGTGACGCCGTCTCCGCGATCATCGCCAGCGGTCTGCTCCCAGGCGCCATCGAAATCATGGACGCACTCGCGCTCGAAGCCGCCAGTGCCGCCGTTCATGCTGAATATCCGCCGGGCTGCGAAGCCGTTCTCATCGTCGAACTCGAAGGACCGCGCGAGGTCGTAGCCTCCCAACGTCCGCAACTCGACGCCCTCATCGCCGCCAGCGGCCCCGTCGAAGCCCGACCCGCCCGCGACGCCACCGAACGCGCCGCCATCTGGAAGGGCCGCAAGAGCGCCTTCAGCGCCGTCGGCCGCCTCTCACCCGATTTTATTGTGCAAGACGGCGTAGTACCCCGTCGCCGCCTCGGCGAAGCGCTGCGCCGCATCGCCGAGATGTCCCGCGCCGACGGTATCCGCTGCGCCAACGTTTTTCACGCCGGCGATGGCAACCTCCACCCGCTCATTCTCTACAACGGCACCGAACCCGGCGCCCTCGAGCGCGCCGAAATGCTTGCCGGAAAAATCCTCCACATGTGCGTAGAGATGGGCGGATCCATCACCGGCGAACACGGAGTCGGCCTTGAGAAACGCGATTATCTCGCCGAGATGTTCAACGCCGACGAACTCGATTGCCTGCACCGTCTGCACCACGCCTTCGATCCGCTCGGCCTCGCCAATCCCGGAAAAATGTTTCCCGACGGCACCGCCCCCGCGCTCGCGCAACACGGCCTCCATCCGCTCGAAAAAGCCGGCCTCATCTCCCGCGAATGAACGCCCCGCTCACGCCCACCACCCTCGCCGAGCTCGCCGACGCCGTTAGATCTGTCCCGCGCGTCCTCGCCATCGGGGCGCACACCAAGCCCCGCCTCTGCGCCGTCGCGCCCGAGGTCACGCTTATCTCTACGCTCGGTCTGAGCGGCATCACCGAATACCAGCCCGACGAATTTACCTTTACCGCACTCGCCGGCACCTCCCTGCGCGAGATCGCCTCTACCCTTGAGGCCCGCGGCCAATACCTGCCTTTCGATCCGTACTTAATCGAAGCCGGCGCAACTCTCGGCGGCACACTCGCCGCCGGCCTCAGTGGCCCAGGGCGCTTCCGTTTTGGCGGAGTGCGCGATTTCATCCTCGGCGTGCGTTTTGTGGATGGCGCCGGTCGCCTCGTGCGCCTCGGTGGTAAAGTTGTAAAAAACGCCGCCGGTTTCGACATCCCTAAATTTTTCGTCGGCAGCCTCGGCCGCTTCGGGGTCTTCGGTGAACTTACGTTTAAGGTTTTCCCGCGTCCGGCCGCGACGCTCACACTGCGTTTACCTGTCACCGACGCCAACGCCGCGACCCAGATTCTCACCGCCGCTGCTGGAGCGCGTTGGGAAATTGACGCACTTGATTTTCTGCCAACCGCCGACGCCATCGCCCTCCGTCTCGCCGGCCCCGCTGCTGCGCTGCCGTTACTGGCCACGGAAATTTTAACGCGTTTCCCCGGAGAAATCCTATCCGCGGCGAGCGCCGATGCACTGTGGGCCGATCTGCGCGAACTGCGTTGGACCTTCGCCGACGGTCCGTTGCTTAAGCTCGCGCTCACGCCGTCGCAACTGCCCGCACTCGCTGCAACCGTGCGTAACCACGCCGGCAAACTCCATGTCACCGCCGGTGGCAACGCCGCGCTCGTCTCGCTCCCCGCGCCCATCGTCAGTCTTGGTCTACCTGCGCTTACGCTCCGCGGCCCCGGCCCGCTTTGGCTCGACGCCCCCACCTCGCCCGCGATCGTCGCGGCAGTGAAAACCGCCCTCGATCCCTACAACCGTTTTCCGTCCCTTGCCGCCTGATGCTCCACACCATCGCCAAAGATAAGCACGGCCCACTCACCGGCACGATGGCCCACGCCGTCGAAGCCTGCGTGCATTGCGGTTTCTGCCTCGCGGCCTGCCCGACGTATTCAGAGCTCGGCCAAGAAATGGACAGCCCGCGAGGTCGCATCGTCCTCATGAAACAGGTCCTGGAGGAAAAGCTCCCTTGGGCCGCCGCGCAACCGCACGTGGATCGCTGCCTAGGTTGCCTCGCCTGCGAACCCGCCTGCCCCAGTGGTGTGCCCTACCGTGACCTGATCAGCCCGTTCCGCGCCGTCGCCCAGACGAAGTTCAAACGCACTTTTGCCGAAAAGCTCCGCCGCTTTCTTGCCGCGCAGACGATCCCGTTTCCCCGCCGTTTTCGCCTCGCCGCCGCTGCGGGTCGCCTCGGCAAACTCATGCGTCCGCTCGTGCCTGCCGCGTTGCGCCCGATGATCGACCTCGTGCCCGCGCACCTGCCGCCCGCCGCGTCTTGGGCACATATCACGCCCGCGATCGGCGAACGTCGCGCGCGGGTCGCACTCCTCACCGGCTGCGCTCAACAAGTCCTCGCGCCCGATATCAACACCGCGACCCTCGCCGTGCTCGCACAGCAAGGCGTAGAAGTCGTCATCCCCGCCGCCCAAGGCTGTTGCGGTGGCCTCGCGTGGCACACCGGCGACCTCGCCGCGGCGCAAGCTTTTGCCCGTAAAAACCTCGATGCGTTTCCCGCAGACGTCGACGCGATCCTCACCAACGCCGCAGGTTGCGGCTCTGCGCTCCACGAATATCATCTGGTGCTCCGCGGCACGCCCGAGGAGGCCCGCGCCGAAGCGTTCCGCCACCGCGTGATGGACGTGAGTGTTTTTCTCACGCGCCTAGGCCTGCGCACGCCGCCGACCACCGCGCCCGTGCCGCGTCGCATCGCTTACCACGACGCCTGTCACCTCGCCAATGCCCAGGGCGTGCGCGCTGAACCTCGCTCGTTGCTCCGCGCCATCCCCGGCGTCGAAGTCATCGAGCTCCCCGATGCCCACCTGTGTTGCGGCAGCGCCGGCACCTACAACCTCGACCAACCCGAGATCGCCGCCGCCCTCGGCGAGAAAAAAGCCCGGGCCGTCATCGCCAGCGGCGCAACCGTCGTCGCCAGCGGCAACATCGGTTGCCTTACGCAACTAGCCGCGCACCTCGAACGCCTCGGCTCGCCCATCAAGGTCCGTCACACTTTCCAAGTCCTTCGCGACGCCTACACGCCCCATGGCTAATGGGCAGACCCGAGCGCTGGTGCCCCCGTCCGGAATTGAACCGGAATCCAGCGTTTAGGAAACGCTTGCTCTATCCATTTGAGCTACGGGGACCGTTGAGCAGGGGCAAATTCCCCGCAATTCGGCTCCGTTTCCACCTAAAAATGTGCCATTGACAATATCCGAAGCCCGTCAACGTTCTCAAATCCAATTTAAAGCTATGAGCACCACCGAAACCACCACGCAGACCCTCTCCCCGGATCAGATCCCGTTCACCACTCCGGAAGTGATGAAAAATTTCGTGACCGATACCGGTAAGATCTTGCCCCGCAAGTACACCCATCTCTCCGCGAAACACCAGCGTGCCATAACCCGCACGATCAAGCACTCGCGCAACATGTTGCTCGCCAAATAAGCGACGACCGAGACCCCTTTACAGGCCGGAGTAAACCACTCCGGCCTTTTTTATGTCATGCCGCGAAAGCCCACTTCCCGCATTTTTCGCGGCACCCCGCGCAATCTGAGCTACCTCGCGCATTGCCTGCGAGCCGGTGACATCGTAGGCGTCCCGACCGAGACCGTCTACGGCCTCGCTGCCGATGCGCTGAACCCCCGCGCCTGCCAAAAGATTTTCACCGCCAAAGGCCGACCCACCACCGATCCGCTGATTGTCCACATCGCCGCTTTGACCGAACTCGACGCCATCGCCGTACCCAACGCCGCCGCGCTCCGCCTCGCCAAGAAATTCTGGCCGGGCCCGCTCACCCTCATTTTACCCAAAAAAGCCGTCGTGCCTGCCATCGTTTCTGCGGGCTTGCCGAGCGTGGCCGTGCGAATGCCCGCGCACAGGCTTTTCCGCCGCCTGATCCAGCTTAGCGGTCGCCCGCTCGCCGCTCCGAGCGCGAATCCCTTCGGCTACATCAGCCCAACCACAGCCGAACACGTCCGCGCCAGCCTCGGCTCTAAAATCAACTCCATTCTCGACGGCGGTCCCGCCGACATTGGCCTGGAGTCGACGATTATCGATCTGCGTAATCCTGCCCGCCCTCGGCTCTTGCGGCCTGGTGCGATCTCTCGCGAGGCACTCGCTACTGCCCTCGGTCGACCCGTCGCCTGGCGCCGTCCCAAAACCGTCGCTCCCACTCAGGCCCAAGTCGCTCCCGGCTTACTCACGCGACATTACAGCCCGCGGACGTCACTAGTCTTACATGCCCGTATAACACCTGCGCTCATCGCCAAGAGCGGACCGAACGAGGCTTTTTTGCATATCGCCAAGCCCGCGGGTCGGACGGCCAAGAATATTTTCTGGCTCGATGCCCGCGGAAATTTGCACGGCGCCGCCCGCCGACTTTTTGCGCAATTGCGTGCGCTCGATACCGCGGGTTATCGCCGCCTTCACGCCGAATACGCCTGCGGCCGAGGACCGGCCGAGGCCATTAATGATCGATTGCGTCGCGCTGCCGCCGTTTAGACCGCCTGCAAAATCTCAATAGGCCGCGAAGGGTTTAGGATTTACTTAGGAAATTATCGGTTCCGGCAGGGTCGAGGTCAGAGCACCGTCGCCAGCTCGGCTAGCAGCCGCACGTTTTGCGCCGGGGTGCCGACGGTCACGCGCACCCACTCAGGCAAACTATAAACTTTAACCGGCCGCACTATAACACCGCGCGCCTGCAAAGCCGTAAACACGCGTGCGCCGTCCCCCACTTTTACTAACATAAAATTGGCCACGCTCGGCACCCACTCCAAACCGAGCGCACGCAAGCCCACCTCAATCTGAACTAGCCCCGCCCGATTCTCACGTGCGCACGTTTCGGCAAATTCACGATCATCCAGTGCTCCTAAAGCCGCCGCTTGAGCAATGGCATTTACGTTAAACGGCTGCCGTACGCGGTTCAATAATCCCGCCAATTCGGCTCCCGCATAACCATAACCGATGCGCAGGGAGGCCAACCCGTATATTTTGGAAAACGTCCGCAACCCAATCACCTTCCGACCCTCTGCAATCAAAGGCCGCAAGTCCATCGCCGTACCTGGCGCTAGATACTCCGCATAAGCCTCATCAAATACCACGACCACGTGCTCTGGCAAAGCCCTCGCCCACGCCGTCAACTCCGCCGCGTCGTTAGCCGTGCCCGTCGGATTGTTCGGACTCGCCACAAATATCAATTTCGTGCGCGGGGTGATCGCCCGCGCCATCGCGTCGAGATCATGACGCCATTGCTTCAATGGGACCTGCACTACCTTCGCGCCGAAAAGCAACGTAACTAGTTTATAAACGACAAACGCCGGCCCACCGAAAACCACCTCGTCGCCCGCGCCCAAAAATACATGCCCGAGCAACTCGATAATCTCGTTCGATCCATTGCCGATCACGTACTGATCCGCGCCGAGCCCGTGCGTGGACGCTAATTTTTGCCGCAGCGCGAAACATCCACCATCCGGATAAAGTTCACTGTGCTCCAGTGCCACCTTCGCCGCGGCGATCGCTTTCGGCGACGGGCCCCAAGGATTCTCGTTCGACGCCAGCTTGATGATCCCTGCTGGATCGAGTCCCAGCTCGCGCGCCACATCCTCGATCGGTTTACCCGGTTCATAAACCGGCTGCGTGAGCACCGACGACTTTACTAAGGCCTCAAGTTTCATCCCGCCACACGAACACAAACTCGCACCACCACGAAAGCCTCAAATCACGCAACATCCGACTTACCTTAGCAACGTCGACTCTCCACCCGCACCCAAGCCATGCCAGCCGCCTCCGCCGCACGCATCCCTGGCTCTGCATCTTCAAACACAAGACACCGCTCCGGCGACACTCCCATGAGCTGCGCCGCCAACAAAAACATGTCCGGCGACGGCTTCCCGTGCACCACATCATCCGCCGACACCACCACCGGAAACAGCGGCTTCAACCCACTCACCTCTAAAGATCGCACCACCACATCGCGCGGCCCGCCTGAAGCGATCGCCACCGGTCGCGTCAACGCTACCCGGCGCGCCACCGCCGCCACGGGTTCGATCACTTTCACTGCGGCTAGTTTCTCCACAAAAAACGTCTCCTTCGCGTGAAAAACCTGCTCCACGTCCACTTTTAGTCCGTAATGCTGCCCGATCAGTTCCGCCACGCGCCGCGTCGGAACGCCCCCGAGCGAGTAAAATAAATCCTCACTCAAGGGCTCTGCCAACCCTGCCTGCCGCATCGCTGCATCCCAGGCGACATAGTGGATCGGCATTGAGTCGATCAACGTCCCGTCCAAATCAAAGATGTAGCCGGCGAAATCGCCCACAGGAATATCTAGGTGCATACGTAAAATCCGACGCTCGCACCCCCACCTCAACTTTCAACCCTCAACTTCCACCGCCGCTCCCACCAGTACCGCAAGCGCCGCGCCGGAAGTCAGCCCAAAGCGCCACCACTAGAGTCCGCGTGATCGCCAACTCCAAATTATTCCCCACCGCTGTCCGCCGAAGCGGCGGAGGCCGCGAATTTTCCAGGGTGTTTCGCCACCCGCGGTAGCCCCAATGCGATCACCCCCGCTGCCAACGCAAAAACAAACGTCCCCCACAGGCACACCACGAGCCCGCCATGCTGAAACAGCACCCCGGACAACAAGCAACCCATGAGCCGTCCACCCGCGTTGGCCATGTAGTAAAATCCCACGTTCAACGCGACCTTGTCTCCGTCTGTGTAATCCAAAATCAAATAGGAATGGACCGCTGAGTTGAGTGCAAATACCGCCCCAAACACCGCCAGCCCACCCACGATCACAGGTCCCGCCGCTACTCCCGCGCCAAGCAATAGCGGTATACACGCCGCCACCGCTGCGAGCGCAAAGGCGAGCCCGGCCGCCGCCCTGCCCGTTGGCTCACGCCCGCGCAACACCGCGGGCGCGAGCGACTGCACCACCCCATAGCCAATCACCCAACTCGCCATAAATGCCCCCACCCGCGACCCGCTCCAGCCAAGCGAAGCACTTAAAAAAACCGGCACACCCACCACAAACCAGATGTCGCGTGCCCCAAATAAGAAAAAACGTGCGGCCGAGAGAACGTTAACGGGTTGGCTTTTCGCAAACAAGTCCCGCCACCTCGCCTTCTGCTTTGCCTTGCCCATCGCAGCTGGCAACACAACCCACGCCCCCGTCAAGGTCACCACGAGACCCGCCGCCATCATCCACAGCGCCCCTGTAAAGCCCGCTAAGCTCAGAAGGATACCGCCAAGAAAAAACCCCACGCCCTTCAGCGCGTTCTTCGAACCCGTCAAAATCGCCACCCACCGGAACAGCGCCCCCCGCGTTGCTTCACGCTCTGAAACCAACACCTTGATCGCACTCTTCGAGCTCATTTTTGTGAGATCTTTCGCGATTCCGGAGAGCGCCTGCGCCGCCATCACGTAACCGAGCGCGAGCCCCGCTGTCCAAGACGGGTTAAGTTCGGCGAGCATCCCCAAAGCCACCACCTGCAAACCCAAGCCCGCGAGCAACGTCACCCGCAGCCCCACTCTACTAGCCAGCCATCCGCCAAAAAGATTTGTGACGATGCCAAAAAATTCATAGAATAAAAAAAGGGTAGCTAGGCGCACCGCACTGTAGCCCTGCTGCGCAAAGTGCAGTAGTACGAGCATACGCAGCGCCCCGTCTGTGAGTGTAAACCCCCAGTAAGCCGCCGTGACGACGATGTAATTCCGCAGATTCATATTACGCGTTGGGCGCCCCTCGAGAACACCCGTTATTTTAAAGCGCCCTCGCCACCTTGCGCATAAGTTCAGCCATCCGGTTCGAGTAACCCCACTCGTTGTCATACCAAGCGTAGATTTTCACCATCCGTTTGTTTACGACCATCGTCGAAAGCGCATCAACGGTCGCAGACAGTGGACAGCCCTTATAATCCACCGAGACCAAGGGTCGCTCTTCGTAGCCCAGTATCCCTTTAAGCGGCCCCCTCTCGCTCGCCGCCTTCAGCAAACGGTTCACTTCTTCCACCGTCGTGTCGCGCTTCATTTCAAATACACAATCCGTCAGTGAACCCGTGAGCAACGGCACCCGCACCGCATGACCGTTCAACTTACCGAGCAACTCGGGGTAGATCATCCCAATAGCGGTCGCGCTTCCGGTGGTCGTCGGTATGAGCGACATTCCTGCGGCGCGCGCGCGCCGCAAGTCCTTGTGCGGCGCATCGACCAAAGTCTGGGTATTCGTCACATCATGCAGGGTCGTGATCGCCCCGTGCTCTATACCGATTCCCTCATGCATCACTTTCACGATCGGCGCGAGGCAGTTGGTCGTGCAAGAAGCGTTGGTGATTAACCGATGCTTCGCCGGATCATACAGTCCGTCGTTCACCCCCATCACGATATTGAGCGCGTCGCCCTTTACCGGCGCCGCCACAATCACCTTTTTCACTCCACGCTCAAAATACACCGCAAGATCCGAAGGGGTGCGAAACTTTCCGCTGCACTCCAGCACGATCTCCACGCCGTGGGCGGCCCAGTCCACTTCACCCGGCTTGCTCTTATTAGAAAAAACGATGCTTCGACCGTCGACATGAATGGCATCTCCTGAACCCCTCGCTTCGTGCGCCCAGCGGCCCTGCACAGAATCGAACGTGAGCAAATGCGCCGCGCACTCCGCGCCGCCTTTCGGATCATTGATCAACGCCCAATCGAACTCTGGCCAAGCCCAAGCCGCCCGCAGCGTCAGCCGCCCGATTCGCCCGAACCCGTTGATGCCAATTTTCGTATGCTTCATATAGAAAGGTCTCGGCTTGGCGTCCGCTAGCAGCCGCAACGGTATTGCCCCGGTGCCTTCTCAAGCTCGCCGGCCCGCACCCAGGCACACGACGCTTCCATTTTATTTAAACGCGCTAAATCACGTTTAAAAACCGAATGAGTTCGTGAACAGTCCTGCAAACACGCCAGATTAGCCGCCAACTCCCGAGAGGGCTTTGCCGTTAAGGCATAAATCACCCAATTGCCCTGACGCTTCCCCTTCACCAGCCCGCGTTTTCGCAAATACGCCAAGTGCTTGGAAATCTTCACCTGCGGCTCGTCGAGCACCGTTTGAAAGTGACACACGCACACCGGACCTTGTGTTAGCACATTGAGCAGCCGCAACCGCGTCCGGTCGCACAAGCATTCATATATTTTAATCAGTTCCACTTTCGATTCATATACTCACTTTGGAATATGAATCAATTGTAATCTAGAGCGCTAGCTAGGCTGGACACAAAAAAGGCCGGACTGTGCCGGCCTTGAGATTGCCTCGGTCTTAGCGCCGCATGCCGCGATGCAGTCGGCTGACCGGCTTGGCCGCCGCCGCCGCGACTTCTGCCTGCGCCTTTTCATCGAACAAGGCAGAGTAAATGTAAGGGAAGCCTTCGATTTTCTTCCGCTCGATCGCCATGCCGGTAAAGCGCTCGATACTACGCGCGTCGCGCACATCTTCTTCAGTGACGAGCGTGAACGCATCACCACTGGCCTGCGCACGGCCCGTGCGGCCAATCCGGTGCACGTAATCTTCAGCATTTTCAGGGACATCGTAGTTGATCACGTGCGAGACGCCCGCGATGTCCAAGCCACGCGCAGCGATGTCGGTCGCGACGAGGACTTCGAATTTGCCTGATTTGAACCCTTCGAGCGCCTCGATGCGCTCGCGCTGGCTACGGTCCGAATGGAGCACCCCGACCGTGTGACCTTTGCGCTGGAGGCGGTCCGCGATGCGATCGGAACCCATGCGAGTGCGAGCGAAAATGATAACACTCTTAAAATCAGTCTGATCCAATAGGAGCTGCAAGAGTTCGAATTTCTGCGAAGCCACCACAGGGTAAAATGCGTGGGCGATAGTCTCGGCGACCGAGCGTTGCCGCCCAATCTCGACACGTGCAGGATCTTTTAAAGCCCAGCTGGCCAGTGACGCGATTTCGGGCGGAACGGTGGCGGTAAAAAAAAGCGTCTGACGCGTGTTCGGCGTTTTTTGCACGATGCGTTTCACGTCAGGCAAGAAACCCATGTCTAACATGCGATCGACTTCGTCGAGCACGAGGATGTCGACGTCCTTGAGCGAAACGTTGCCCTGCTCCATATGGTCGAGCAAGCGCCCCGGCGTGGCCGCCAAGATGTCGATGCCGGCACGGAGATCTTCCAATTGCTTCCCGTAGCCGACACCACCGTACACGATCGTCACGCGCAGGTCGGTAAATTTTGAAAATTTCTGAAACGCTTCTTCGACTTGCAATGCTAGCTCGCGCGTCGGCTCGAGAATCAAACAACGCAGCTTACCATGCGTGCCAAGTTTCTGTATAATTGGTAGCGCAAAGGCCGCGGTCTTGCCCGTACCCGTCTGCGCGGAGCCGATCAAATCGCGACCGGCAAGCACGACAGGAATCGCCTGCGCCTGAATCGGCGTGGGCTCAATATAGCCCATCTCCTGGACGCCAAAAGCAAGCGCATCCGACAAACCCAACTTACTAAAAGCCGTATCCATCTTGGGGACATTAACCGGTATCGCCGGTTTGAGCGATGTCGCACGCGGATGATCGTAATTTTTATCGATCGTCGGGCGTTCCCGCGGCTCGCGCGGTCCTCGGCCATCACCACGAAATTCTTCACGCCGTCCTTCACTACGACCACCGCTTCGCCCGCTTCGTTCACCCCCACGTGGCTGAAAATCCCGGCGAGAATCACCACTGCCGCGGCTGGAGCGTCCCTCGCTGGCACCGCGGCCTTGACCACCGTAATTTTGGCCCTCACCCCGACGCGCACTCTCGCCTCCGCGCCGGCGGCCATCTTGCTCACGGGCGCCCGATCGGGCGGGCACCGGCGCAGCGGTAGAAGGAGCAGATTTGGCCGGGGCGATTTTTTCGCGCAATTTCGCGAGGAATTTTCTGAGCATATTAGACGAATTAAAATGTCCAACCTCTCTTAAAAAACCCGCTTTGCAACCACGGAGATGCACCTACGCCTATCTGAACTGCCGTAAAAGTCTGCAAGCGGGCAAATTTAGTAACGTTAACTGTAACCCCCACCAACCTTGTGCGGCTGCGTCTATCCACGCCCGCCGAGGCACTGGGTGCGCCTCCATAAACAGCTCGCCCAAACCAGTGCCTATACCAGGAAACCCCGCACTGCCTTCACGCTTGGCACCAAAGCGCCGCCCATCGCATCATCATATGTCGCACCGTGATGAAACTGGAAATCCCTTGGCCTGTCCGCCTCGCCCTCGATAAAAATCTGCTACAGGTGGAGCACGGCCGCAGGATCTATGCTGGGGTCAGGCCCGAGCTCGACCTTGCGAGGGATGGCACAGCCGAGCGCAGCCGTAACCCTATAGAAAACAGCCTCAAAAGCGGCATGCGTCTTTTGGATAAAGTCATCTTACAGCTCCACCCAGTAGGAGCCATCGAAGCCCTCACCTAAATCACCAACCGCGTCCTCCGCGCGCAAATCTCGTGAAGCCTACCCCCCACTTAAGCCCGCTCACCGCCGCCACCCTAGCCACCGCGGTCGAAGCGCATCGCCGCGCCCGCCGCGTCGTTCTCGGCCACTTCTTTTTTTTCCTCGTGTGCTGCATCGCCGCGCTCCTCCTGCGCCGCGCCTTCAAATTCCCCCCTCAACTCACATGGGTACTTCTCGCCGTCTTCGGCCTCGTATTCTC
>Ga0214919_10005587_pt1 | contig 17728 bp, 7 predicted proteins | sample LL1503_MetaG_FD_177994 | JGI IMG/M metagenome (GOLD analysis project Ga0214919, IMG submission 177994) | Freshwater microbial communities from Lake Lanier, Atlanta, Georgia, United States - LL-1503 | ecosystem: Environmental > Aquatic > Freshwater > Lake | place: USA: Georgia | collected 2015-03-15
GCCCCCAACCAACGAGCCATTTGCGGGCGACATGCGTGACATGTACGTTTCGAACTACTGGATAAGCAGTACTAGCTTCATGCAACTCATTCAGCCAGACAACGGACCAAGTGGTCCTACGCGACCCAACCAAGAGAATCCGCAATATCGCTTTAGCGATTCTTCGCCCTTGAGCTTTCGCGCCGCGCTTCCCAATCAACCGTTTGTGCGTCCAAGCGAGCGAACACGTTGGTTCCGTTCGGCGGCAACAGGGCAGGGCACTTTATTTGCGGGATCATTGACGGGCTTTGTGAGCGACTTTGAACAAGCCACGCTTCCAAATCCATCTGGCAATGCAGCGGACACCCCAGTGCCAAACTTGTTTGGCATTCCAGTTCCCACGCGCCGCTTTGACGCCAGTGATGAATTGGAATTGCGCGCCAATGCTGGCAACAATGATCCCAGTTCCATATCACGCCTTGAGCGCAGTCTGAATGCGGATGACACTGTTCGTGATTCAGCTTTTCAAATCGCCGACACTATTTTGCGTTCTACAGTGTTGCGCGGTGAAGCTGGCGGCGGTCAAGAGCAACTGACAAGCCCGCAGTTGGTGAAAGATTTACGCCGCAAGATCACCGTAGTCAGCGGTCAGCGCAACGAAATCATGCCGCCGTGGTTATGGATTGGTAGGCCGTACGGTATTCCAAGTCCCAACTTTCGTGAAACATTTCAGAACTCCATGTTGTGGTTGGGCTTGCATCCAGAGTCGCCAGGACCTCGTGATGAGGACGGAAATGGGCGCATTGATATTGGCAGTAATGGCAACAGCGAACTTGGCTACGGAAAATTAGATTTATATCGTATTGCTACTTCTTCGGATGCATTTCAAGATGGGAATGCTTCATCTAATCCAGCGCTTAACACACAAATCGACGGCCGCGACTTCAACCGCGCCGTACGTTATTTCGAAGAGATGAATTCAAAATTGGATCTTCGTAAACCATTGCTTGTTACTTACGATTGGAAAGACAACAGTACGGGAGCTGTTGTGAGTGACGGCGTGCCGGACAGGACTCCCGATGGCGCGCTGGATCAATTCATGGCCATGTCAGTGAATGAGCAACGCCTTGCCATGCAAGATTTTGTGCGTGAAGCGCGCGGTCGCTTACATGCGGCTTTACGCATGCATTCGCCAATGACTCCGTTGGCAAGCAAGGCCTTTGGTTTGCTCACCACAGAAGTGCTAGGCATAAACGACACCTTTGCCGATTACACCGACCGTTTCTATGAGCATTTTTTGTTCACTTTAAACGCGCAAACCAAACTTTCTGCGGCCAACACATTGGGCACGCGTATTTCGGCCCCAACACTTGGCGCCTTGAAAGTGACCACTCCGCCACTAGATAAGAAGGCCAATGATTTGATCGCCTATCGCAGCGCGTGGAGCACGGAAGCGTTGACAGCTAGCATGTCTGCCAACATTGTGTCATGGCGCAGTCGCGCTGACATGATGCTTGCAACCAGTGCAACAACAGGTCTTGCCGACGCCACGCTTGCGCTGCGCGCGGTTCATCAACCTATATTGCCAGATCCCAGTGCGTTGCTTAAACCCTATGAACAGACAAACTTGACGCCACTTGCCATGCGCGCGGTGGATCCATCTAAAACAACCAGCGCGTTTGATAACAATAATTTCACGCCGAGCTCGGATCCTGGTGCGGCCAAGCAACCAGATGTAAAGACCGCCGACATTGTCTTTCCGGGAATTGAAAAGCACCCGTTCTTTACTGAAGTGTTTTTTGGTTGGGTATATCCAGCAACCACCACCGACTTAAATAACGTTATTTATCAAGGCCGTTACAACTTTTGCGAATGTCCCAAGCCAACAACTACCACGCCTGCATCAAAATCTGTAGAGCCTTATAAATTTATCGCTGTCGTCAATGGCAAAGTTGGTGACCTAAGCAATGCAACAACCAAAGGCGTGGCCCAGTGGTGGGACTTTAATAAGCCGTCGTATCCCTCCACAACGGATCCAAACAAACAAGATGATTACGCCTCCGCAATTGATGCCAAGCGCAACACGCTGAATGAAATTCGCACGCCAGTGATGGTTGTGCAGGTGGCTAATCCGTGGAATGAACCGCTTCGGCTTGGAGATTTTCGCATCAACATATTTGGAACGGATTACGATTTTCCCGACTATGAACTAGACAGCACGGGGACTGTGATCACGGATAAAAATGGAAACCCTGTTCCATTGATGTTGGCTCCCGCCACTGAGACGGAGCCCGCCACGGCGACTGTGTACTTGATCGCCAATGTCATGGGCAACCCGAACAATGTTTCCAACTATGACGAATACGACACAAGCCACCCTGGTACCAATATTGAAATTTGTAAGTCAACCGAAGGGGACTTGACCCGAGTCGCTTCATGGGACCCATTGTTCCGCCGCCGCTGGCTTGATTACTTTGACTTGTATGAATATTCAGACGCGCCCATGGTGACCAAAGATTCTTGGTTTGCAAATGGCACTGCCACCAAGTTGCCAACTTCACCTGCGGCAAGTCCATTGTTTCCTTTCTCCATGAAGGACGCGCCACCTGAGTTAACTCCAATTCAAACCAATTACACAACGCGTTTGCCACGCAGCAAGTTGCTTAACGCAATGCAACCTATCAAAGGCAAGAAAACAATTTGCGACACCAACGGTGATGGCGCAGTAGATGACACGGGCGGATCTATTTATGACAAACCCGAACTCACCTTTGAAGAAAATCCAAATTTTCCAGATCCAACCAGTTCCGCATTCAAACTGAGATACCCAACTCTTCAACGGTTTAAAGATAGTTTGACAAGACAGAATTTGGCCCGCGGCATTACGTTGCAGCGCGTGCTGAAGAACCCAGCGGCGCTGAGTGGTACCACTCCCATTTTGCAAGACACCAACAACAAGGATGTGGTGCTGGAAGTGGATCGCTTTGACGCGCACTCCGACTTTGATCACTGGACAACAAGTTGCACCGCGGCGAACTCCGCTACGCCGCCAGTTCCAATGTTTGCCGATGACCGAAACTTTGATACAAACCTTGTGACTGGTGGTCGCTTCTGGACCGCCGCCGCGCGCATTACCTTGCCGCCCAACAATGCGTGGGCTTTGGGCGCAACGCGCACCGACATGATTGATCTATTGGGCGCGGTTCCGGATGGAAAAGATGGCAAGTCAATGACCGGTGACCCCACAATTTCTCCCAACAAATTTGACTATTCATTCAACGGTCCTGGCGCCAGTGTTTCTTTCTTTCCACCACCAACCGCCAAACCTTTTGTCCGTGATTTGAGCGATCAATTCATAGCGCGCAACACGCCCGATCCAGATCCTGATTGCAATTGCGGAGCAAGTCCAACTGTAACGAGCGTGAATGAAGCGTCGGAAAAAATACCTCCCACAGATACTTCCAAGCACACGGCTTACTTTCCCGGCATTATTTTGGGTGAGCTTGATCAAGGCATTTCTTCGCCGCAGTCACGTCCCAAAGGCGATTACTTCACAACGTGGACGCACGTTTCACGAACTTGGTCTCGACTGTTTGACGCCAAATTTGTCACGGTGAAGGCCGAACCCATTGCCCCTATTCGCGCATTTACATCTACAGATGTTCAAGCTTCCGTGACAAGCAACTTGCCTGTGTGGGATTACACCAGACAACTTGTCACGGATTCCTCCGTCACTCCGGCTGTCTCTTCGTTCTCATCCAACCCAATTCCAGTTGATCCGACAAAGGTTCCGCCAGCTCCAATCACATCGCGTAGCCCAATGATTCCGGTGGAACGATTTGCGCCACGATTTGTTTTTGCAAATCGAACTGAACCCGAATTTTCAAATCGGCCGCTTGATATTGCCGTACCCGAACTTAATTTGCAGCCCACGCGAGTGGAACTTGATGGCGTGGTGCTCAATCGCAAAGCGTCCATTATGCAACCGTCGCCCATGCCTGGTCGACCTTCGAGCACGATCAAACCTGATCCCGCCAAAAGAGCCAAGGCTGGAACTGTTCGCTCTGACATCAGTTCTAATCTAAAAAATATTTTGACTGGCAAAAAAGATGAACCCGTGACGTCGTTGCTGCATTCCCAAGGTGATGTATTTAGTATTGGGAAGTTTGTAACGCAAAAGGAAATTTTTGAATCTGACCCCGACGAGTGGCATCCAAATTATGACATCACCAAACCAACTCCATATACACCAGACCCAGCATTGGAATGGCTGCGCGATGGTGTTTCTAAAAGCGGTGGCGGTGGAAGCGTGTATTACAAAATGTTGCTGACGCCCGTATGGGCGCCGTTGCCAGATTTCTGTGGGTTGGTTCCCCCAGTCCTAACAAGCACGCCGCAAGATGACGTTGTTCCTTTGGCTCAGTCGCCATGGCCAAGCACTCCAGTGCCAAGTTGGCCAACGCTTGTGTTGCGTAAACCAACGTCATTTAATTGTCAGACCGTGATTCGAAATAAAATTCCAAACTTTTATCCGCAGACTATTGACAACCCATTGCCCGCGCATGTTGTTGCGTATTACGGCAACGGTCGCCTGAATGTGGCGCAGCAAGCCAGCACATTGCCCATTGTTGAAAATGACACTAAATTTGTCACGCCACTTTGGTCCGTGCCTGCAGGTTCAACTCCTGTTCCAGATCCATCGGATGGTTCGCCAAATCCAACTGACAAAACCAAAATCACATTTGAGTTGGATTCCAATGATCCAAAATTCAGGACCTTCCGCGCCTTTATGGGCGACAAATGTGCACGGTTGTTGGATGAAGATGGATTGTTGTACCCCATTGATCTTGCAACCGGTGGTCAGCCAATGATCACGGTTGTTCCAGGAAGCACGCCTGTGACTAAGCCGTGGTTGGCGCGCGGAATGTGGAATACGCTGGATCGAATTCCGCAAGAGAAAAGTTTTCAGATGTTGCAGAAGGATGACGACTTTGAGCAGATCGGCGAGTTGCTTGATGTGTTTACGTGGGGGCCTGCCTATCGCATTGACAGCGTCAGCAACGCTCTTGCTGCTACCAATGTTGCTGCAACTTTGGTGCCAGAGAAGACCGTCACGCCTGATCCAGCGATACCAAATCCACCTGTGTATCCAGCAGCCGCCCCAATCATTCGAGCGGTGGTTCCAAATGCGCAAGCCAAGGCAACCTTCTCGGAAATCATGAGCAATCGCGTTCCTGGTTTCCCAGTAGGCGAGGGGCCGTTTATCAATCGCATTCAGGTTGATCCATTGAACGTTGCGTTCTACCAACATCCCAATCCGAATCCAGTTCCATTGACTTCCGTTTCGGATCCCTATCAATTTGGTGGCACAAGCGCGCTGCGCACTCCGTATGCGCCCAATGTTCCATGGGGCATGCGTATTTTTGATTGCTTCACCGTGGACGGCGCGGGCGCGGCGCTGCGATTTGATTGGACTAACCCAGACCTTGCGGAAAATATTGTGCCTACAAATCACGGTCCTCCATTAAATACGGTCACTAACTTGCCGCGTAATTGGATTGAAGTTGGCGGCAGCACTTTAATCACGCCGCCACCACCAGCGGTGCCTGTTGTGACTAGGGATTGCAATTCCGTTGTTACAGATATTCGACGAGTTGATGGCAATGGGAATGATGTCTATGTCTCGGTGAACCGTCCAGCAGGCGCGTTTGTGCCAGTTGATGTTTATAGAAATCCAAAGACAGTCGTGCCCACCAAACCTATTGGTGATGTTTCTGCGCAAACACTTGCGCAGTGGGAGTACGACAGAAGTCCAAGTTTGTCAGGCAATTTTGCTGGTTTGCCAACTAAGGGATTGATCAACATCAACACGGCTTCGCTGGAAGTGATGAAGACATTGCCGCAAATGACTGAACTGGTCTATGAGGACACGGGCAGATTTGATGGACCTGGAACCCTTGCCAAGCAAATTCCGGAACCTGGTTCTTCTGGTGGAAACAGATATGTGCGAGCTCCATTGGCGATTGAGATTTATCGCAATCAATTAAATCCCAATATTGATCCAGCAAATCCTGCAGCGCCCGATTGGCAATCACAAGACATGGACCCTATGAGTTTGGCCACTGGAAATACGGCGGTATATCCAACCTATGTGGACCGCGGTGAAGCGATTATTGTTGCGCCTGCGACAAAGCCTTCCATAATGACATTGCCATTGAAACAAGTTGCCTACAACACTGGCATGCAAAGTCAGCGCGGAATTTCAACCATTGGCGAAGTAATTGGCATAGCGCGTCAAGCGAGTGAAATGTCATGGACCATTCGTACAGCTGGAATTGATCCTTATAGCAAGACGCCAACGCAAGGTTGGGCTTCCCGTGATAATCAGGCGACCAGCACGGACCTTGATCCACTCGACGCCCGTCTTTCCACGGACCGCCAAGGCATTCGACAATTTGATTTCATCAATGAGACTGATCCCACCACTTCGAAACCGAAATACGCCATCACCGATCGCCAAGTGCTGACCTACGACAAAAGCTACGGTGACAGCGAGGAGTTGAATTTGCTCTTCAAGGGCATCTCTAATTTGGTCACTACGCGCAGCGATGTGTTCACGGTGTACTTCAAGGTTCGCACTGTGAAGCAGAATCCAATTGATGGAAAGTGGAACGGCACCGACCGCGAATCTGTTCTAGACGACGCGCGCTATGTGATGTGCGTTGATCGAAGCAATGTGAACCGGCCATCGGACGAGCCGCGGATTGTGTATTTCAGCCGCGTGCCAGATTAAGTTTCATCCGCGTTGGCCGCGAATTTCGTAGTATCGCTTTCACATGCAAGCCTTGACCGATGTGGCATATTGTGTGGCGGCCATATTCACCAGTCCACTATGGCTTTGGTGGCTTTTTGGCACAGGCCAGCAGCGCACCGATTGGCGCGCGCGCTTTGGTTTTGGCGCGCAGTTGCCGCCAGTTTCCACCAAGCCTTCAATACATACGTCAGCGGACAATACGCCACAATCTTCACCCACAAATGTTCAACGTGGCCGCATTCTTGTGCACGCCGTGAGCATGGGCGAGGTCAACGCCGCGCGACTTCTAGTGGAGCGCCTGTCGAAGCATTGTGAAGTGGTGCTGAGCGCCACCACCGACACTGGCTACGCGCGCGCACTGGCCGTTGCGCCCGCGGGCGTGAGCGTGGTTCGATATCCGCTAGACATAAATATGGCGGTGGAGCGATTTTTAAATCGTGTGCAACCAGACTTGGTGGCGCTGGTTGAACTTGAAGCATGGCCCAATTTCATCCGCGCCTGCTCTTCCCGCAACATTCCAATTGCGGTGGTGAATGGTCGCATCAGTGATCGTGGGTTTAAACGCTACAAGTTGGCGCGCTGGTTCTTAAAGCCGCTCTTTAAGCGATTTCTATTTGTATCCGCGCAAACTCAACTGTACGCCGATCGATTTGTCTTCATGGGCGTGCCAACGGAGCGCGTGCATGTGGGCGGCACCATGAAGTGGGACTCCGCACCAGTCGCGCCAGCTCTGGCTGTGAACACGGCTACTGGTGCGCCAAGCGCAATTGATCAAGCCACTCACGCGGCGCAGCAACGCGCCCTTGAAGATGCGCAACAACTTGCCAATGACTTGGCGCGAGAACTTGGCATTGATCGCGCGCGTCCATTGGTGGTGGCTGGCAGCACCGCCGAAGGCGAAGAGGCGTTGCTGCATGCGTGCGTTCCAGAAGGTGTTCAACTTTTGTGCGCGCCGCGCAAGCCAGCGCGCTTTAACGACGCCGCGATTGACCTGCCTGGTTGCGTGCGTCGCACACATAGACCCATTGGAAGTGGTGATGGACAGCGGGGGAGCGATCGATTTCTTTTAGACACCATGGGTGAATTAAAGAAGGCGTATGCGCTGGCCACCGTGGTTGTGGTTGGCCGCAGCTTTGGCGACCTGCATGGCAGCGACATGATGGAGCCCGTGGCGCTGGGCAAAGCCACCATTATTGGTCCGCGCTATGGCGACTTTGCCGACACGGCCCAGAAGTTGCTTGATGCCGGCGGCATGGTGTGCGTCACCCGTGAAGCGCTGCCACGTGTGTTGCAAGAATTGATCGCGGACGCCGCAGCGCGTGAGAGAATGATTGACGCCGCCATGGGCGTGATCCGCCGCGAGCAAGGCGCCACCACTGGTCATGAAATGTTGCTGCGCGAACTTCTTCAAGACACTCTTCAGGCGCGAGCGGCAGTGGGTGACTCATGAGCGCTACGTCGCAGGTGTATTCCACGCGCTCTGCTTCTCCGCTTGCAACAGGAGGCGCGTATGAGTGAGAATCAATTTGCAGAGGACGCGTTGCTGGCGCACATCCACGCCAGCGTGCCAGGCGCGGCGCATGTGCTTGTTGGTCCAGGCGACGACATGGCCGTGATCAAAGTGCATGGTGGCCACTTGCTTGCCGCCAAAGATGTGTTGGTTGAAGGTCGCCACTTTCTTGCCAGCGCAAGCATGGCGCAGATTGGGCGCAAAGCCGTCACGCGCAACATAAGCGATGTGGCCGCCATGGCCGCGCGACCAGTGGCCATACTTGCGGCGTGTGTTCTGCCGCGCTCCATCACGCAGGCGCGCGCGCAAGAATTGGTTGACGCCATTTCACACACCGCCGCTCGCTTTGGCGCGCCATTGATTGGCGGCGACACTTGCCTGCATGTTGGCAATGGTCCGCTCACTCTCTGCGTGACTGTGTTGGCGGAGCCTCTTGAAGGCGTGAAACCAATTCTTCGAGGCGGCGCGCGCGCGGGCGATCAACTTTTTGTTACGGGCGCGCTGGGTGGATCGCTTGCCAAAGATGGCGGGGGGCATCACTTCACATTTGAGCCGCGCCTAGCGGAATCGCACGCGTTGGCGCGCCTGCTTGGCGCCAACCTGCACGCCATGATGGATTTGTCCGATGGCCTGGCCCGTGATGGCTCGCGCTTGGCAGAGGCAAGCGCCTTGCAAGCGGTGATCATTGCCGAGCAACTTCCATGCACTCCCGCGTGCGTGCAGGCGCACACGCAAGCCAAGGCATGGCAAGGCGCTCTGGGCGACGGCGAAGATTATGAGTTGCTGTTCGCGGTGGCCGCCGGCGTTCAAATGCCATCGACCATTGGTCCAAACAACACACCGATTACTTGCATTGGATCGTTGCAAGCGTTGCCTTTTCCAAATGACACCGCTTTACTATGTTTGCACAATCATCAATCGGTTGATGTATCCAAACTTGGACATTGGCATGACTCAATTTGAAATCACAACTCAATCACACGCGCACACTGAAGAGGTTGCCGCCATGCTGGCGACGCTGCTGAGTGGTGGCGAAACCATCGCGCTGCGCGGCGATCTTGGCGCGGGCAAGACGTGCTTTGCGCGCGGGCTTGCCAGCGGCTTGGGGTGCGATGATCGCCAAGTGAGTAGTCCAACATTTATTGTCTTGCAGCGCTACCGCGGCGCGCGCATTGATTTGGTGCATGTGGACGCGTATCGATTAAGCAACCCGGAGCAACTGCGCGACAGCGGTCTTGAACTTGGCGCGCATGACAGCGTTGCCGCCATTGAATGGGCCGAGCGAGTTGAAAGTGAATTACCCGCTGACACCATTACAGTTTCGCTGCTGGCAACTAGCGCAAGCGAGCGCGCTATTACCATTAGCGCGCCCGCTGAATTTGTGCAACGCCTTGCGGCAAGCATGAGCCCGCGTCCATGCGCTATTTGCAAAGCGCCGGTTGAATTTCTTGGTCAAACAAAACCATTCTGCAGCAAGCGCTGCCGCGACGTGGACCTGGGTCGTTGGATCGATGGGCGCTACCAAATTTCCAGACCTATTGAGCAGACTGATTTGGATGAAGACTAAAAATAAAAATGATAAATAGGGTGGTGACGTCGACCAACAGTTGAAGGGGAATTTCTTATCGCGTCTTCAAAAGCGTTCACAGTGAAAATATATCTACGCAAATGAATCGCGGATTTTATTCGAATTGCATCACATTACACCGCCATATCGCCGCCAATAACTTTGCGCAGCGACATGATTGACTCGCGCAGCGCCGCGGCGGCCTGTGAAAATTCACTGGTTGCTTCTTGCGCGCGCGACGCGTTCTGCGTGAGCGCGTCCATGGCTTGACGAATTTGATCCGCGCCTTGCACTTGGCTTTGCATGCCCTCGGTGACTTCGCTGAAACTACTTTCAACGCTGCCAACTTGATCGATGACTTTGGTTAGGCGCTGGCCGACCTCGCCCACATTGGTCACGCCGCGGCGCACTTGCTCGCTGAAGCGGTCCATTTCCATCACGCCGCCAGAAACCGTGGCCTGCATTTGCTGGACATTCTTTTCAATATCAAGCGTGGCGGCGGCGGTCTGATCGGCAAGGCGGCGAATTTCACGAGCCACCACCAAGAACCCACGGCCACTGTCGCCGGCTTTTTCCGCTTCAATGGCCGCGTTCACGCTGAGCAAATTGGTTTGGTCAGACACCTTTGTAATGGCGTCCACAATTGAGTTAATGCTGCTGGCTTTCTCAAAAATCATGGAAAGGCGTTCAGCCACATTGGTGGTGGCGCTGGCAAGGCCTTCCATGGTGGTGCCCATGGCTTGCACGCCAACACGTCCCTCGGATGCGTTTTGCGAGGACTCGCTGGCGGCCTTGGCAATGATCTCCATTTTGCGCAGCAATTCGCTGCCAGTCACTGTGATCTGGCGCACAGCCGCGGCAATCTCCACGCTGCTTGCGCCAAAGGATTGCGACACGGATTCTTGTTGACGGCTTGATCCAGCCATTTCAATGGCGGTGCTGCTAATGCCAACGGTCACGCCGCTGACTTCGCCAACAACTTTGGTGGCGGTGCGCAAAATCAGAGTACCCATGATGAGAATTCCCACAACGCCAACCAAAAGGTCAAGCCATAGGTCGCTCCAAATTTCATGGATTAAGCGGGCGCGCGGAATTTCCACCACAACTTTCCAGTCATTCAAGGCAACACGGGTCATGGCGTGAATAGTTTCCGCGTTGTTCAGTGGGTTGACGGCGGTTCCAAGAACATTTTTTCCGCTTTGCGCAAGCAATGTGCGCAACGATGTTGCCCATGGAGTCTTGTCCAGTGGCTTGCCTGAATTGGATTCAAATGTCGCGCGCGTTTGCTCAGTGGCGGTGATATCGCCCGCGTACGCCGCGACAAATGTATCTTGATCGGTCAATAAATAGACATTCAGGCCGCTTTCAATTGCAAGTTGTTTAATGGCTTCGTTCGCAAACACAAGCGGTCTGATTACTCCAACAACGCCCGCGAATTTTCCATCAATCGAAATTGGCAACGCGAACTCCGTCACCAATTCGCCTTCATGCATGTGGGGTTCCGTGACAACAATCTTGCTTGCGTTTCCATTGGAAAAATATTGCTTGGCGGTTTTGTAAAATTCGTACTCGCCAACATTGTTGATGGGGCGCAATCCCAGCGCATGCGAGGAAGTTGAATCACGCGTGAAGCTTGGAACAAATCGACCGTTGGCATCCGTGGCTTGATCGATTGTGATGTCACTTGCGGCGGTTGGACCCAATAAAGATTTTGCCGCCGTACCAATTGTCTCGTAGACAATAAAGACTCCAAACATGGGATTGGCTTCGGCAACAGCTCGGGCATATTTCAGCGTGTCGGCTTTCTTGGAATACAAACCATTTTCAATAGCAAGCGCCATGGCCGTCACGGTGCCAATGGCTTTTTGGTCAAATGTTTCACCCTTTGAAGTGATGTATTCGGCCTCGGTAGTGGCCAGTTCGCGAGCATCCTTTTGTTTGGAAGTCACACTGAGGTATGTGGTGGTTGCCACCACGGCAACAACAACCAAGACGCTTGGCAACACGCCAAATTTAACAAATCGACCAAGCAGCCCGCTACGAAATTTCTGAAGGATCATGCTGCAAACATAGCAGGTGAAAGATGTAGTCAGTTTGACTATTTTCCCTATGGTTAACACGCACAACGTGTCTGGTTTCCTACACGCAAGCCACGCGCAGGCTTGTTGGACAAACTGAACCCGAGTGCAAATGCAATCATGCCCGCTTGCGCTTCAGACCCCTTTGCGCCCATAATTGGTATTCTGTTAAATCACATTCTTCCAGCAAAGCCCAATCAAATGCGGCGCAATCATGCTGATTTGTAATGGCCGCCACTTCTAGCAGACAGACAACCACGGACCAAGACTTGCTTGGATTGGCTTAGCGCTCTGCGAATAAAGACAGCTGCAAACTCGCCAGTACAACCATTACCCAAGATTAAATTCGAAAGCGTTAGACCCTGCCAAGTTGCCGCTCAATGGTCACGCGCTCGCCCTGTTCAAGGCCAAAGGCGGAGTGCACCAAGCGAATGGCGTTCTTGCCATGCTCCTGCGGAATCAGGCAGGATATTTTTATCTCGCTGGTCATGATGCAGCGAATGGCAATATCCGCCTTGCCCAAGGTTTCAAACAGGCGACCAGCGACCCCTGAATGATGGCGCATGCCAGAACCAACCACGCTGAGTTTGGCTAGGCCAATTTCAATCTCCATGCTGCCAGAGCCCAATGATTTCAGAACACGCGTCACTGCGATTTTTACCTCCGGCAATTCCGAGTGCGCCACGGTGAAACTAAGGTCGATAAATTTGTGCGTGAGCTGGTCGGAATCGTTTTGAATGATGTCGTCCACCAGTATTCCCATTTGCGAAATGGCGCCAAACAAAATGCCTTGTGTGTTTGCGCTTGAAGGCAACCCCTTCAGAACAACTCGGCCCAAGTCGCTCTTGAGCGCGCACCCAATGACTGCGATTGATTCCATGAACGGAGTCTCCTTTTGAATCATGGTTCCAAGTTCATAGCGCTGGCTATGTCGAACATGAATGGGCACACCATAGCGTTGACCGAACACAACCGCTCGCTCATGCATGACGCCCGCGCCGACAACGGCAAGCTCCAACATTTCTTCATAGGTAATCTGCGTCAGGCGCGGCGCCTCTGGAACCAAGCGCGGATCGGCGGTATGGACGCCATCAACGTCGGTGTAAATTTCGCAGCAGCCGCCGTCGCCCATCACATCTAGCGCCGCCGCAATGGCGACCGCCGTGGTGTCGCTGCCGCCGCGGCCAAGCGTTGTGAGATCGCCTTCAGGTGAAACCGCTTGAAAGCCAGCGATAACCGGAATAAACCCCCCGTCGATTTTTCGGTCCATGCTGGCGCGGTCAATGGCGTCAATGCGCGCGTGGCCAAACTCGCCGTCGCTGCGAATGCCGCATTGATAGGCGTTCATGCTGCATGCGCGCAGACCCAAGTCTTCAAGCGCGATCGCGGCCAGCGCGCTGCTGGCAAGTTCGCCCGTGGCCATCAGCGCATCAAGTTCACGCTTAGCTGGCTTGGCGGAAATTTTTTTGGCGAGCTCGATCAAGTCATCGGTTGAATCGCCCATGGCACTGACCACCATGACCACGCGATCACCATCTGCCTTGGCGGCGGCAACGCGACTTGCGGCGTGACGAATGCGCTGCGGATCAGCGACCGAAGTTCCACCGAACTTCATCACGCGCGTCGGCATGATTTATCCTTCGCGTGCGGATGTCTCAGCGCGGCTTCGCTCAGAACGCTCCACTCGCTTGCGCTCGGTCTCATTAAGTAATCGCTTGCGCATGCGGATGGCGGTTGGAGTGATCTCGACAAGTTCATCCTCTTCAATATATTCCAAAGCTTGCTCGAGGCTCATGATGCGCGGCTGCTTTAAAACAACCGTGGCGTCCTTGCTGATGGCGCGAACGTTGGAAAATGGCTTCATTCTTGTGGCGTTGACCACCAAATTATTTTCGCGCGTGTTCTCACCAACCAACATGCCTTGGTAGCAAATGTCGCCGGGCTTCACAAACATCACGGCGCGGTCGGACAGCGGTTCAATGGCGTAACTAGTTGCGGGACCAGCTTCGTTTGCGATCAACACCCCCTGCACGCGTGGTTTGATAGCGCCAGGATTTACGCCGCGCCACGATGCGAACGCGTGATGCATAACAGCCTCGCCACCGGTTGCGTTAAGCAAACGTGAGCGCAAACCAATCAGACCGCGCGCAGGAATGTCAGCTTCAATGTGCATACGACCGTTGCGTGGATCAACTTTGGTGATTTCAGCGGCGCGGCTTCCAAGCAATTCAAGAGCGGCGCCCATTCCGGATTCCGCCACATCAAGAGTGAGGCGTTCCCATGGTTCGCACATTTCGCCGTTGACTTCTTTCTCAATGACCTGCGGCTTGCCCACGGTCAATTCAAAACCTTCACGGCGCATGGTTTCTAGCAACACACCCAAATGCAGCAATCCGCGGCCTGAAACGTGGAATTCTTCAGAAGTTTCGCCGGGCGTTACGCGCAGTGCAACGTTGGAGCGAAGTTCACGGTCCAATCGCTCGGACAATTGACGGCTGGTGACAAACTTGCCTTCACGGCCACCAAGCGGTCCGTCATTAATACGGAACACCATGTGCAGCGTTGGCTCGTCCACGCTCACGCGCGGCAACGCGTCTGGAGAATCTGGATGCACAACTGTGTCGCCAATGGTGATGTCTGGAATGCCTTCGACGGCGCACAAGTCACCGGCAAAAACTTCTTGCGCCTCGCGGCGGCCAAGACCTTGGAACTGATTCACTTTGGAAACGCGTCCACGATCCATGCGACCATCGGCGCGGCACAAGCCAACGGCCATGCCTGGCTTAATGCTTCCGCGCATCACGCGGCCAATAGCAATGCGTCCAACATATTCGCTGTAGTCCAGATTGGTCACCAAGAATTGCAGCGGACCTGTTGCGTCCATCTTTGGCGCGGGCACATGCGTAAGAATGGCGTCGAACAAATCATCCACGCCACGATCCTTTTGGTTCTTGTCGCGGCTGGCCCAGCCATCGCGTCCACTGGCCCAAAGCACAGGGAAATCAAGCGCAATTTCATCGGCGCCCAGTTCAATGAGCAAGTCAAACACTTCATTCACAACGGCGTCGGTGCGCGCGTCTGGTCGATCGCATTTGTTCACCACAACGATTGGCTTGAGACCAAGTTGAATTGCTTTTTGCAACACAAAGCGCGTCTGCGGCATTGGGCCTTCAAGCGCGTCGATTAACAACGCGCAACCATCGGCCATGCGCAACACGCGCTCAACCTCGCCACCAAAATCGGCGTGGCCTGGAGTGTCAATAATGTTGACGCGCAAAATGGTTCCCTTGTTTGGACCAAAAAGAATTTCATATGTGACAGCGCAATTCTTGGAGAGAATGGTGATGCCACGCTCGCGTTCAAGCGGATTGGAATCCATAACGCACTCGGTCAGAGCCTCGTTGGTACGAAAGGCGCCGGCTTGGCGCAACATGGCATCAACTAAAGTCGTCTTTCCATGATCGACATGCGCGATAATTGCAACGTTTCTAAATTCCATGATGAGCACCTCAGTGTAACGGCACTCCGCTTGATTTCGATGCCCAAAATGAAATTTATTCTAAACCGTACAAAGGCAATAACTTCGCCTCTAAATGGCGCATCATGGGGTCGGCGGACAACGGCGCGCCAGTGACTTTGCGGCACAACTCATCAAGGCGATAGCGGCGCCCCTCACAATGCACATGGGTGCGCAGCCAAGACAAAAGTGGCGCAAATTCCCCGCGATTGAAGCCCTCTTCAAGGCCAGGAACATCTTTGCGGGCCTTCTCAAACAGCTGCGCCGCCAAGAGCGTGCCCAAGGTGTAGGTTGGGAAATAGCCAATCGCGCCCATGCTCCAGTGCACATCTTGCAAGCAACCGCGGCGATCATCTGGCACCGTCACGCCCAGATAGTCCTTGTACATCTTGTTCCACACGCCAGGCAAATCCTTGATGGCCAGGTTGCCGTTGAGCATGTCGCGCTCCAACTGAAAGCGAATCATGACATGCATGTTGTAGGTGGCCTCGTCGGATTCAACGCGAATCAAACCAGGCTCAACAACATTGGCCGCTTGATACAAATGTTCAAGCGTGAAGTGGTCGCAGGCGTCGCCAAAGAAAGCGCTGAGTTGCGGACGCGCCCATTTCCAGAAATGCATGCTGCGTCCAACTTGGTTTTCCCACATGCGGCTTTGACTTTCATGCACGGACAAACCAGCCGCGCTGCCCATGGGCAAACCCGCTTGCGCGAAGTCAAGCCCCTGCTCATACATGCCGTGACCAGACTCGTGCATGGTGGAACCAAGCGCGTCGAACACGCAGGTTTCGGTGTAGCGCGTGGTCATGCGCACATCTCGGCAATGACTTCCGCCGCAAAATGGATGCGCGCTGCGATCAAGACGGCCGCAGTTGAAATCAAAGCCAATGCGCTTGGCCATGTAGCGCACAAACTTTTCCTGCGACTCAATTGGCAACGCAAACTCGTTGAACGCATTGGATGGCTGCTTGGAAGCGCCGCGAATTCGATCCAGTAATTTCTGCAGGCGCGCGCGCAGAGGCTCGAACACTGTGGTCACTTGGGCCGCGGTCAGCGCGGGTTCGTAGTAATCCGCAAGCGCGTCCCAGGCCTCGCCGCCCTTGGGCCAGCCCAAGCACTGCGCTTTTTGCAGGTTCAACTTCACATTTTTTTCAAGCCACGGCTGGAACTTTTTAAAATCGCTGTCGCGCCGCGCCTCAACCCATGCGTGTTGCGCTTGGCTGGCCGTGTGCGCCATTTCCGCCACAAGCGACGACGGCAATTTGGTGGCCTTGTCGTAGTCGCGTCGAATCTCACGCACGTTCACCGCATCGGCGCAATCCACAGGCATGCCAGCGACCGCTTCTTGCGCCGCTGCAATCAAATCGCCCATCTTTGGCGCGGTGAACGCCTCATGCCCAAGCCGCGCCAGTTGCGAAAGTTGTCGGCCGCGCAGTTCCGCGCCGCCATGTGGCATCATGGTTTCTTGATCCCACCCCAAAAGATTGGCCGTGCTGTGAAGCAAGGCCGCGTCTTGCACGGCGGCAAACAAGGTTGTCAAAGCGTTGTGCGTGGCTGGCGTGTTTGCGGTTGCGGTAGTCATCAGAATCTCCTTGATGGAATTATTTTTAAACAAGAATGAAACGGTTTGAAAAAGTCTAGAACATAAAAAGAGTCCCGACCGTTCGGGACTCTTTGTCGTATCATGCAAGAGCAATCATGAACATCACATGCCTGGAGCAACAGGTGGCGCCAAAGCTGGCGGCGCCATTGGTGTTGGAACAGTGGATGCGGGCTTCATGCCCAAATCGCCTTCCAAGTACTTAATCACATCGGCGCGGTTTTGATCGGCGCGATTCTTGGCGTAATCCAAGGCGTTCCAACCACGGGTGTCTTTGGCGGCGATATCCGCTTTGGATTCTTTGAGCGCCTTCAACTTCTCCACTGTTCCGCTGTTGGCGGCCACCAACCATGTGGTCATGCCTTGGCGATTTTTACTCTCCAAAGGAGCGCCAGCCTTGATCAGAATGATCAAACTGTCAAACTTGCCATTGCGCGCGGCACGCATGACAGCGGTGTCGCCAGTTAAATTGTCAGCAACATTCAAGTCGGCTTTTTTATCAACCAAGATTTGCACCGAGCGTGGGTCGCCTGTTCCCGCCGCCCACAACAAAGGGGTCAGACCGTTCTTATCTTGAATGCTCACTTCGGCGCCGTTGGCGATCAATAATTCAACGGCCTCGGGTGTTCCCAAACCAGCGGCCCACAAGAGTGGCGAACCACC